>JADMIO010835294.1_pt1 | contig 125588 bp, 97 predicted proteins | sample 8958161 | NCBI WGS metagenome assembly JADMIO01 (sample SAMN16585339, study PRJNA669376) | soil metagenome | isolation source: Crop rotation soil | place: USA: Cullars Rotation, Alabama | collected 2011
CTTTCCCGGCGGGTCGATCAGCTCGCGCGGGACTACGCGCAGCTCGAAGCCGAGATCCGCCGACAGAGCCCGAGCTACGCGGCACTGACGCAGCCGGAGCCGCTCGCCGCCTCCATGATTCAGGAACGCGTACTGGACGACGACACGGTGCTGCTCGAGTTCTCGCTCGGCGAGACTCGAAGCTGGCTCTGGGCCGCGACGAAGACGTCGCTCACCAGCGTGGGGCTGCCGCCGCGCCGCACCATCGAAGCCGCCGCGCGATCGCTGTACAAATCGCTGACTGCGCGGCAGGCGCGCTCCGGCGCAGCCGCGCACGGCTTTTCGGCGCGCGTGCTGACGGCCGATGCGAGGTTTGCGAAGGAGTCGGCAGCGCTGAGCACGATGCTCCTCGGCGGTATCGCCGAGCCGCTCGGCCGCGACTGGCATCACAAGCGGCTCGCCATCGTCGCCGGCGGACCGCTCGAATACCTGCCGTTTGCGGCACTCCCGGCGCCCGCCGCCGCGGCAGCGCGCGCGCCTCGAGTGAACACGCCGCTGGTGATTGATCACGAGATCGTGATGATGCCGTCGGCATCGGTCGTCGACGTGCTGCGCCGCGAAGCGGCGGCTCGCACGCCCGCGCCGCACGCGGTGGCCATTCTGGCCGACCCGGTTTTCACGGCGAAGGATCCGCGTGTCGGCAGCGGCCCGACCAACACGCACCGGCCGGTTGCGGCCACCGGATCGAGCCGCTCGACGCGCGCCGGCCTCGAACGCCTGCCGTTCTCGCGCGAGGAGGCCAATGCCATCGCCTCGCTCGCTCGACCGGGAGACGTCCTCAAGGCGACCGACTTCGACGCGAGCCGCAGCACGGTGCTGAACGGATCGCTCGCCGACTACCGCGTGGTGCACTTCGCCACGCACGGCGTCGTCGACAGCAGCCGGCCGTGGCTCTCGGGTCTGGTCTTCTCGCTCGTCGATCGCCGCGGCGGCGCGCGCGACGGCTACATCCGCCTGCGCGACATCTACAACCTGCGGCTGAACGCGGATCTCGTCGTGCTGAGCGCCTGCGACACGGCGCTTGGCGCTGACGTGCGCGGCGAAGGGCTCGTCGGGCTCGCGCGCGGCTTCATGTACGCGGGCAGCCGCCGCGTCATGGCGAGCCTCTGGCAGGTCAACGACGTCGCGACCGCCGATCTGATGAAACGGTTCTACCGCGGACTGCTCGTGAAGGGACTGACGCCGCCGGCGGCGCTGCGCGCCGCGCAGCTCGAGATGATGACGAAGACGCGGTGGACGGCACCGTATTTCTGGGCCGGGTTCGTGCTCCAGGGCGATTGGCAGTGACGCGCAGCTCGTAACGCGACCCTTCAACCGCGCGACACGCGGCTACCGGATGACCGGCAGACGATATTCGTCCAGCACCGTACGCGTGCCCGGCGCGTAGACGCGTATCGTCCCTTCGCCGCCGAGGAGCGTCGTGGGCACGAGGACGGAGAGCGTCCCGCTGCGCGACTGCTTCAGCCCCGTCCCGCGCCACACGACGCCGCCGTTCGAGACGAGCTCGACGTCCTGCAGCGATCCGGGCGCCGGATTGGTCGTGTTGAGGATCAGCGCGACGCGGCGCGAACTGGCCGGAACGACGGTCGGCGGCGGCGCGATGCCGGAAGCGCTGCGGCTTCGCGCGAGCGGCATCAACTCGACGATCGGCGCGTTGATCTCCGGCGTCTGATCGTCCTGTAGCCGCCGGCGCAGCTCGGCGTTCGCCGCCCGCGCGTCCGCCAGTTGCTGCTCGACACGAATCGCGGAAGCCGCCTGGCGGCGCTCGATGCGCAGCTCGGCGCCGAGCCCGATCGCGGCAATCGCAAACACCGCGGCCGCCGCGTACGCCCAGCCAAGCGGCGCGCGTGATGCGGCGCGCGGCGCCCGCGCCTCGCGATTGGTCTCGGCCCACGCCGCCACGTCGTGCGCGACGCGGAACTCTTCCGCGCAGCGCTGACATCGCCCGAGGTGGTCGGCCACCTCTTCGCGAAGCCGGCGATCCGCGTCCGGCGACGCCGCGCGCGCCAGGACGTCGGCCGATGGACAGGTGGTGCGCCGCGCGTTGCCTTCGTCCAGCAGTCGGGCGAGGGCCGCCGAGTCCAGGTGCGTCATGTCCGCTCCGTCACACCGATACCGTTCGTCTTCAAGTCCTCGCGCAGATCCTGCAGGCCACGGTAGGCCAGGTTGCGCGCTTTCGGCTCGCTCCACCCGAGCAGCCGGCCGATTTCCGCCGTCGTGAATCCCCGCAGGTGCAGCGCGACGGCGCGCCGGCGATTCTCCGGCAGCCGCGCGAGGGCCGCGCGAACCTGCGACGCGAGCTGGCGGTCGCCGACGAGCTGTTCGGGCGACCGCGTGAACGCTCGAACGGTGCCGCTGCCGAACACGTTCTCGTCCGCTTCGTCGACCTGGCTCTCGCGCCGGGCACGCACGCGGCGGACCGCGTCGATTGCCGCGGCGGCCGCGATTCTGTAGAGGTAAGACGCCGGTTCCTTGATGTCCCTCTCGTCGCGTACGGCCCGCCACAGCCGGATCCGCGCTTCCTGTTCGACTTCGTCGGCCACCACGCCGATCGAGCGGGGACACAGACGTGCAACGGTCCGGCGGATGAACGCGCCGTACTGAGCGAGAAGCTCCTCGAACCGCTTCTCTGCCTCGGAGCGAAAGCCCTCCACGGGCATAGTGCCGCTAGCCGAATACCTCATCACGCAATCCGATTCGAAGCCGATCCCACGCTAGACGCATGGCCCTGTCCTTTTCTCTCACCGGCTGCGCCGCCACGCGAACTGAGAGGAACCGCGCCCACCGCGCGACTCCCTGTCGATGGCCGCTGCAACGCGGAATTTCAGCCGGAAACGAACAGCCGCCGGCGTTCGGCGGCTGACGATGGTCCTGTTCACCGCCGCCATCGCCTGCCGGCACTTCGGCGTGCAGGCGGCCGGATGTCCAGACGGATCGGCGCGGTTGCGCGTCCAGCTCCGGCTCGTCGATGCGCCGGCGTCGCGGATGGTCCAGCGGGAGCTCCTGCAGGAGGCCGCCGCAATCTGGCGACCTTATGACGTCGAGCTGACCGCGGCGGATGCGTCACCGTGCGACGGAAAATCGATCGTCTGCCTGACGGTCCGGAGCGCGCCGGCCGCCGACATCAAGGGCCGCTCGCCGGACACCGTGCTCGGACGCGCGTTCATCGGATTCGACGACGGATTCGGCGGAGAACCGATTCTCGTCGCGCCCGACGCCGTCGCGCGGCTTCTCGCCTCGCGAGAGCCGTCGCGCACCTACCCTGGGACACCCGGCTACGACCGGGAGCTCGGACGGGCGCTCGGTCGCGTCCTCGCGCACGAAATCGGACACGTGCTGCTCCGCGAGCGTCTCCACGACGCGGACGGCCTGATGCGGGCGCACTTTCTCGTCGACGAGCTCGCCGGAATCGACCGCGCGCCGTTCCGTCTGAACGCGGAGAGCGTGCGCCGGCTTCGCGCCTTCGGGTTCGCTACTGCGGCTTCGCCAGCGACTTCAGGTAATTGACGACGCTCCAGATGTCGTCGTCTTTGATCTGATCGCCGAACGGAATCATGTTCAGCTCGGGAGGCACGCCGTTCTTGATGACGGCAAAGATTTCGCCGTCCGACGAGCCGTGCTTCCATTCTTTGTCGGTCAGATCGGGCGCTGCCGGAATGAGGTCGTTGCCGGCGCCCCCCTCGGCATTCGCGCCGTGGCAGCTCGCGCAGTATCGCTGATAGACCTTCTTGCCGGCGGCGATCGAATCGGCCGTCGCCGGGACGGGATTCTGCACGCGCGCCGCGTCAGGGTTGCCCTGCGCCGCCGCGAACGCGGAGAGCCACGCGGCAGATGCCGCAGCGAGTGCGAAGCGACTGACTGACGTGCGCACGTTTGGACTCCTGTCAGTGCTGCGTCACGACGGGCCGCGCGCTCGCGCTCGGCACCGGCAGCGACGCGAGGTACGCCGTGATGTCGACGATGTCCGCGGGCGTCAGACGGTCGACGATCATCTTCATCAGCTTCACGTTCGAATTCGAGCCGTTGCGCGCGCCCTGCTGGATGTCGAAGATCTGCCGCGCGAGATAGCTCGGCGATCGGCCCGCGATGGGCGGCACGTCCGGCGGAACGCCCATGAGATCGATGCCGTGGCACGTGCCGCACGCGGTCGTCCTGCCCTGGACGATCTGTCCGTGCTCGACGCGCATGCCGCCGGTCGTCACGAGATCCCTGCCGCGCTTGACGGCGCCGGGCGGCACGTAGGCGATCCATTGCCCATGCGGACTGCGCAGCACCTCGTTGACTTCTTCGTCGGCGGGCACTTCGATGATCCGGCCGGCGATCGGCTCGGTGCGTTCCTTCGAGGTGGCGATGAACAGATCGCCCTGCACGCGCGTGGTCGGCACCAGGCTCGTTTCGATCACGCGCACGTGCGGCCGCCACGCCACGGCGGCGAAGTACTCCGCCGCCTCGCGGATCTCGTCTTCGCTCATCGCCTTCGCGAGCATGATCATCGTGTTCGAGTTGGCTTTGCGCGGGTCCGAGGTGTGCCGCAGATCGTTGCGGAAGTCTTCGAGCTGGCGAACGATGTACCCGGCCGGGAGTCCCGCCGGCGAGGCGTTCTCGGGTCGGCCGGCGCCGTCGGCGAGGTGACACGATCCGCACGCGCGGTTCATCGGTCCCGCCGCCGCCGGTCCGTGCCGGATGATGTCGGGCATCGGATTCGGGTGATCCTCGGGGAACCAGTCGACGACGTTCACGGCGTCACGGATGTCGACGAGCGAAAACGCCGCGGTGCTGCCGGGCAGGTGGCGCATGCGGAGCTGCTCGTCCTGATCTTCGTTCGCGCGAAGGCGGCGTCCGGTGGGATTGGCCTGAGGCTTCGCTTTGTCGCCCGGTTCCGGCGCGTCGGCGTGTCCCCACGCCCAGTACGGCTCCTTCGAGAAATCGATCCCCGACCGATCGAACGTGTCTGCCAACGTCAGCGGGATTGCCGACGTCGCACGCTTCGCGGCCGTTCCGGCTGACGACGGCACCTCTGCTGTCTGGCGAGCGCCGCGCGTATCGTAGAGCCGCTGTGCGATCGTGCCGAGGGCGAACGACGCGATCGCGACGAGAAAGACGCCGAGACGCTTCACGATCTCTAAACTATAAGGCGGAACGCGCTGCTTTCGATCGCGCGCGGGCCGCTCGTTCCTCCGCGCCGCGGTTTCGTTCGTGGTCGCGTATCTCCATACGCCGCGTGCTCGCGAACAACTCCCCTACGGATCGATGAACAGCCCGCTGACGACCGCGTTCGGTCCACCCGTGCGCGTCACCACGAACGTCACGTGACCGCTCACGCGCCAGACGGCGTATTGGCCCGATGAAAATGCCGAGATCGTGCGCGTGGCGAGCACGGTGCCGGTCGCCTGATCGAGGACCTGGATCGTTTCACTCCTGGCCGCGCCGTCCCAGTCGAGCAGATACAACGCGATCTGACGCGTCGTGCCGTCGGCGACGTTGACGTCCGCACTGAACGCGTTCGCTGCATACCACGCCGCCGCGAGGCGATCGCCGAAGGTCGGCCGCTGCAGCGCGCGCGTGTCCGACGACGATCCCCAGATCCAGGAGGACTGTCCGTTGAGAGACACCGCGAGCGCTGGCGGCAGACTCGTCGCGTCGCCGGCAAGCGCGTAGCCCTGCGCGCCGTACGTCCCCTTCCACGTGCCGTTCGTGATCGTGTCGAATCCGACGAACGATGCGGTCGTCCCGCCTGAACCAGTCGGGCCGCCAACCGACACGGCGAAGGGCGCGGAGACCGTCGTCTGGCCGACGCTGTTGGTGGCCGAGGCGGTCAACGTGTACGTGCCGCCAGCGGTGATGTTCCAGCTCGCCTGATACGACGATCCCGCCGCCGTCACGCCGGTGAGCGGCGTCCCGTTGACGAGCAATTTCACCTGCGTGACGCTGCTGCCCGGCGCGTGCACATCCGCCGACACGGTCAGCGTCGTGGGCGCGGTGTACGACCCGAGTGGGTCGGGCGCGGTCCAGGCAATCGTCGGCGGCGTGCCCGACGCGCCGGCGTCGAAGAACAGGCCGCTCACCACGGCATTCGGTCCGGCCGACCGCGTGATCTTGAACACGACGTGGCCGGCGATGCGCCACACCAGGTACGCGCCGCGAGAGAAGCCGGCGAGCGTATGCGTATCGAGCGATGCACCCGTCGCGGCGTCGAGGACGTCGATCGTCTGCTGCCGGCCCTGCGAGTCCCAGTCCATCGAGTAGAGCGACACCTGGTGGCTCGCGCCGTCTTTCAAGGTGACGTCGATCGTGAACGACGTGGACGCGTACCACGTCGCCGCGAGGCGTGTCGTGCTTGACCCGGTCGTCTGGAGTGCGCGTGCGTCGACCGTCGACGCGCTCCAGGTCCAGGCTGCGTTGCCGGACAATGCGACTTGCGCGTACGACGGATACGTGACGCCGCCGTTCGCGAGGCCGTATCCGTCGGCGCCATAGCTGCCGCTCCAGGCGCCCTGCGTCGTCGTGTCGCTCTTCACGAAACCGGCCGAGGCGGTCGTGCCGCCGCTCGACGAGGCCGGGTTCACCGCGACGGTCAGCGTGTTCGACGTGCCGACCTGGTTCGCCGTGTCCGTCGCCTTCGCGACGACCAGGTGGCTGCCCGCCGGCACGTTCGTCCACGTCAGGGCGAACGGGCTCGCCGTGACCGAGCCGATCGGCGTCGTCCCGTCGAAGAAATCCATCTGCTTGATCGTGCCGCCCGTCGTGCTCGTCGCGAGCGCGATTGTCGCCGGCGCGGTCGCCGGCAGCGGCGTCGACGTCGTCAGCGTCACGACCGGCGGTCCGCCGGATCCTGCGATGCCGATCGGATCGAAGAACAGACCGGTGACGCCGGCGTTCGGTCCGCTCACGCGTGTGATCTTCAGCTTGATGTGCCCGCTCGCCTGCCAGATCCAGTACTGCCCGCCGCTGAATCCGCTGACGGCGCGCGCGGCGTCGAGCGCGGCGCCGGAGGTCGCGTCCGATACATCGATCGTTTCCTGACGTCCGGCGCCGTCCCAATCGAGTGCGTAGAACGCGATCTGATGCGTCAGTCCGTCGACGAGGTTGATGTCGATCGTGAAGGAAGTCGCCGAATAGGCCGTTCCGGCGATCCGATTCGTCGTGCCGACCTGCTGAAGCGCGCGAACGTCGCTGCTGGCGCCGGCCCAGACCCACGTCTGCTGGCCCGCAAGCGTCACCTGCGCATACGCCGGATAGCTGGCGGCTCCCCCGAGGAGCAGATACCCGTCCGTGCCGTAGACGCCGACCCACGAGCCCTGCGTCGACGCGTCCGTCCGCACGAAGGTCGCAGCGCCGCCGCCTCCGCCGCCGCTCGGACTCTTCACGACGACGGTCAACGGCGCGGACGTCGACGTCGCGCCTGCACTGTCGGTCGCGGTCGCGGTCACGCCGTAGCCGCCGGCCGGCACGGCCGGCCAGATGATCGTGTAAGGCGCCGTCGACGCGGTCCCGATCGGCGACGCGCCTGCGTAGAAGGTCACGTGATCGATCGTGCTGCCGCCGCTCGCGGCGGCCGCGGCGGTCAGCGTGACGTCGGCGGGCGCGGTGAACGACGTCCCGAACAGCGGGCTCGTGATGCTGACGGTTGGCGGGCTGATGCCGGTCGGCGTGTCGAAGAAGATTCCGCTTACCACGGCGTTGGCGCCGCCGATGCGCGCCAGGCGGAAGATGACGTGGCCGTGCAGCCGCCACACCCAGTACTGACCGTTGATGAAGCTCGAGAGCACGCGCGTGTCGAGCACGCGGTTGGTCGCGGCGTCGATCACATAAATCGCCTGCTCGCGTCCGAGCTTGTCGTAGTCGAGACAGTAGAGCGCGATTTGACGGTCTGTCGGACCCGACACGTTGACGTCGATGTCGAACGTGGTCGCCGAGTACCACGTCGCCGCGAGGCGCGTGTTGTCCCCGGGCCGCTGCAGCGCGCGCGTCAGCGTGCTCTGCTTCGCCCAGACCCATGAGGACTGTCCCGCAAAGCCGACCTGCGCGTACGCCGGAAGACTGACGGCGTCGGTCGCGACGTCAGAACCGTCGGCGCCGTAGGTGCCCTTCCACGTGCCGAGCGTCGCCGTATCGGTGCCGACGAACGTGACCGCCGCCGTGCCGGCGACCGGATCGACGACCGTGAAGGCGATCGGACTGGAGGTGGCCGATCCGCCGCGATTGTCGAGCGCGACGGCTGTCAGCGAGTACGAACCGGTGGGCAGGTTCGTGAGCGACCACGTGTACGGCGCGCTCGTCACGACGCCAAGAAGGGTCGAGCCGGAGTAGAAGGCGACCTGCGTCACGGTCCCGTCGCTGTCGCTCGCGTCGGCCGCAATCGTCAGGTTGGCGGGCGCCTGGTAGGCGACGTTCGGCGCCGGACTTGTGAGACTCACGATTGGCGGCGCGTCGGCGACGACGACGACCGTCGCCGTTCTGGTGATCGTGTTGCCTGCCGCGTCGGTTGCCGTGAGCGTGAACGTTTTCGTCGCGGACGCCGTCAGCGGAAGGAATCCGCTCGGCACAACGGCGCCGATGCCCTGATCGATCGACACCGATACGGCGTTCGCCGTGTGCCACGTCAGCGCGAACGGACGGTTCTGCGCGATGGACGAGGGCGACGCGATGATGTTCGCGACGAGCCCTTCGGGAGCCGGCGTTTTTGGCGCGACGACGAAGGCGCCGAACTCCGGCCGCGTGTTGACCGGCGCGACGGGCGCGTTCCCCACCGGCGCCGCGACCGTTCCACCCGTCATCGTCACCGTAATCGGCGCGCCCGTGTAGGTGAAGGTGAGCGCCGGCGGTCCATAGAAGTTCTGCGCGTCGCGCAGCTCGTACGTCTGGCCGCTTGTGAGTCCCGCCTGCGACAAGTCGAGATTCACCTGCGCGAGGTGATCCCAGTTGTACACGGCGATATTGGCGCGGCCGGCTTCGAACAGGTTCGGCCGGACGAACACCTGCAGGCCGGTTGGACGCGCCGCGTAGTAGTTGTTGCTCGGGTATGTCGCCGGCACCTCTCCGGATACCGAGCCGGCCACCACGTTGCCGTCGAACACCAGGTCGGTGCAGTTCAGGTTCACGGCGGTCGCGCCGACGAACGTGTTCCCCACCACGTTCGCGTCGTCGCAGGTCGTCGTGTAGCCGATGTCCGCGCCGCGGCCGTTCACGCCGCTCGGGTAATACGTGTAGTTGTTCGTGATCGTTGTGTGGTCGGCTTGCTGGCCGCCGCCGAGCAGCAGGTTCGACTTGGCGCCCGTGATCAGCGACAGCATGCCGTGATTGAAGCTGATGTTGCCGTCGATCTCGAGGTTGTCGATGTTTCCGGCTTCAGTGTACGCGTGGATCCCGAAGCTGAAGCTGTTCAGGAGCACGTTGTCGGCGAGGCGTTTGGTGCCGACGTCGTTCTGCACGTAGATCGAGTGTCCGTGCCCGCGATCGGCGCCGTCGTCGCCGTTGTTGTAGACGATGTTGCCGTACAGCTGCGCGCCGACAGCCGGCGTCCACAAGCCGATCGCCGTTTCGTGATCGTGGATGACGAGGTTGATGAACTGCGTGTACGGCCCGAAGATGTCGAGACCTGTGCCGCGGCTCTTCAGACCGTTCAAGCGGTTCGGATCGCTGTTGCTGATTTCGAAGCCCCAGTAAATCGTGTAGGCCCCGTTGACGGTGAGGGTCGCGACGTTCGGCGCGACGCTGCCGTCGATGTTGGCGTGCTCGCCGATCATCTGCCGCACCACGATCGGCCGTGTCGCGGTCCCGGTGAGCGCGCTCGTGAAGTTGCCCGCGTACACACCTCCGCGCAGCCAGATCGTGTCGCCTGGCTGCGCCGGACTGCCCGCGGAGAGCGCGGTCGCGAGGTCGACCGGGTGCTGGATGCTGCCGTCGTTGCCGGGCGCGCCGCCTGGCGCAACGTAGATGTCGCGCGCCAGCGCCGACGGTGGCGCCATCGCGAGACACAAAGCTGCCGCTCGGACGAGCGACCAGAGGCGACGACGGCGCGGCAGCGGGATCATGTCCCGCGAATTCTAGGATCGAGCGCGACAGTAAAGCCTAAGCGCGAATCCTTAAACGCGCGTGGTTCCCTAAGATCGGCGTCGGGTTGCAGTCAGTGCTAATCAGCCTGGCGGGCTGATTGCCCGTGCACCCAGAAGGACGCCGCCCATCAGCGCGGCGCCGCCGGCGAATCCGCGAGCGATGTCGGCCGGGGCGACGCCGTCGCGCTTCGCGCCCACGAGCGCGTACGACGAGAACGGCAGGTAGAGGAGCATCGCCGTATAGAGGCCCGGCGCGACGCGTCCCTGCCACAACGTGGGCAGCATGTGCAGGAACACGGCGTTGATCAGCGTCGCCGACGGAATCACCAGGCTGATCCGCGGCCGCCGCCAGCCGAACGACGCGAAGCGGAACGCGAGCAGCACGAGCACGGCGTTCGCGGTGACGAACAGCCAGTCGGGAACGAGGATGCCGAGCGCGTGCGGCGCCCACGCCTGCCAGCCGGTGAAGTACTCCTCGGTCGCGTGCAGCGCCGCGGACGCCGCGACGGCCCACAGCGTCCACGTTCGACTCGGCGAAGGAGCAGCCGCGATCGTCTGGTCGCGGATTGATGTCACAACTGTTCGGGCGCCGCAACGCGCTCGTAGTCGTGCAGCCGCCCGAGATCGATCGCGACGTGGTCGATGTCCGGCAGGTACATGTCGCTGAAGCGGGCGCCCCAGACGATGTCGTTCTTGTCGTAGCTGGTTTTCGCGTGCACCGTCTGCGAAAACGTTTCGTCGTCCGCGGTGATCATGCAGACGATTTCGGGATCGGCGGCGGCCAGCGTCTCGGGCGTGAAGCCGTGCAGCGGGCTCGAGCGCCCGATCGGGTGGACGATCACCCAGTGCAGCGGCATGAAGATGATCGACTTGCGCTCGAGGACGAGCGCATCGAATTCGCGCGTGCGCCTGCCGCCCTTCTCGAGCCAGCGCGCGAACGACACGACGGCGCGCACGTCCGTGAGATCGTTGTTGCGGAGGTTCACGAGGCGGAACATCAGCGCCCAGCCGTTGCCGTACGGCGCAATCAGCGCATGCGTGCTGAAACTGATCTTCGCCGTCGGCCGCGTGAAGCGCGCGAAGAGCAGCCCGGCCAGAATCGCGAACCCGAGCAGTCCGATCAGCGCTTCGATCGCGACAAGGATGTTCGCCAGCCGCGTATTCGGCACGAGGCGTCCGTAGCCGATCGTCGCGACCGTCTGGACGCTGAAGAACACGCAGTCCTCGAACCGCGCCGCCCGGCCGGTGGCGGCGCCCTGCAGCGCGTCAGGCCCCGCGAGCCAGTACAGCGTCGCGAAAAACAGGTTCACGATGACGTAGCCGACCGACATGTACGCGAGCAGCCGCGGGATCGGCAGCGAGAGGATCGTGTGATACGCGTTGTAGGGGTGGAACGGACTGAGATCGTTGCGCCGGACGTTGAACGTGCCGTCGCGATTGACGAGGCGCGCGCGGCTGCGCTCGGACAGCTTGCCGCCGAGGCCGAAGTCGTGACGCAGGCGATCGCGATCGGGCGCTTCGTCGGTCACGCGTCAGCGCCCATGTTGCGGGGGTGCGGACATTCCAGCACGCGGCGTATTGTAGTGTGTCGACGCGGGATATCGGAGCCGCGACGATCCTCGGGAAACGTCGGGCATCGTTCCGTCTTCGTGCCTGCGTGTCTCCATCCTGATTGGCCGCGCATCACGGTGTGTGCGCCGATCGAGTAGGATTCACACCAATCGCCGAAAGGATCATCCTCATGCGTATCGTCGCGACCCTTGCGTTCGTGTTCATGGCTGTCCTCTCATCCTCCGCCCAGACGCGGACCTTGAAGGCCATCCCGCCGCCGCCCGACGTCGCGGCGCCGCCTGCCGACGCGGAGAAAACATCGTCGGGCCTCGCGTCGAAGGTGATCAAGCCGGGCACCGGCAAGGTCCACCCGACAAAAACGGACAGCGTGACGGTCCATTACACCGGCTGGACGACGGACGGCAAGATGTTCGACAGCTCCGTGGCGCGCGGCGAGCCGGCGACGTTCCCGCTGAACCGCGTGATTGCCGGGTGGACCGAAGGCGTTCAGCTGATGGTCGTCGGAGAAAAGCGGCGGCTCTGGATTCCGGAGGCGCTCGCCTACAAGGGACGCGATCCGAAGGGAATGCTCGTGTTCGACGTCGAGCTCCTCAAGATCCAGTAGATCGGGGCGCGCGCCGCCTCCCTCCGCGCGGACGCGGCCGGGGAGTAACATCCTCCACGAGGAGGGTCTCGTGACCGACGCGCAACAGGAACGTCCGCTCGTCCTCCGATCGATCGAGGAGGGCGTGCTCACGCTGACGCTGAATCGCGGAGAGCGGTTCAACCCGCTGTCGGCGTCGATGATTGCCGCGCTCGACGCCGAGCTCGAGACCGCAGCCGCCGACGAAGCAGTCCGCGTCGTCGTCATCGCCGCGGCGGGCAAGGGCTTCTCGGCGGGGCACGACCTGAAGGAAATGCGCGCGCACGCGCACGACGAGCGCTGGCAGCGCGCGCTGTTCGACGCCTGCAGCCGCATGATGCTGCGTTTGACGACGCTGCCGCAGCCGGTGATGGCGCGCGTGCACGGCATCGCGACCGCGGCCGGCTGCCAGCTCGTCTCGATGTGCGACCTCGCCGTCGCCGCCGACACGGCGACGTTCGCGCTGCCCGGCGTCAACATCGGCGTCTTCTGCTCGACGCCGGCCGTCGGCGTCGCGAGGAACGTCGGCCGCAAGCACGCGATGGAGATGCTGCTGACGGGCGCGCCGATCGACGCCCAGACCGCGCTCGCCTGGGGCCTCGTCAACCGCGTCGTCTCCGCCGACGCGCTGGACGAGACGATCGCTCAGTTCGCCGACACGATCCGCGCCCGCAGCGCGGCCACGATCCGCCTGGGCAAGCGCGCCTTCTACGCGCAGATCGAACAGCCGCTGGCCCCGGCGTACGCCGCCACGAGCGAGGTCATGGCCTGCAACATGCTGCTGGACGACGCGTCCGAGGGGATCGATGCGTTTCTCGGCAAGCGCGCGCCGGTGTGGCAGGGACGATGAGAGCGTGTCGCGAGGCCGGCGGACCGATCTCGCGCGAAGCGGCGGTTCAAAATCCCTGAGCTGATTTGTCGGTCCCGAGAGCGGCAACTTGGTCGCCGGACTGCAGGGAGAGGAACTGCAGGTTGCGGACCGACAGCGCGCTCGACGTCAGCCGTCGACGGTCCGCGTAGGCAGCCGCGGATGACATCGGTCCGCGCCCCAGCGTCAGAACGACTCGCTGATTATGGGGTTGCTGGCGGATTGAAGCGCGACAGTACCTTCTGAATGCTTCAACGACGAGCAGTCAACGAGTTCGTGTGGCGGAGGGAGAGGGATTCGAACCCCCGGTACCCTTCCGCGTACAGTGGTTTTCAAGGCTGGCCAGGGGTGGGAGGGGCGCCAGCCCCTCCCAATTTATCCCAATAAAATCGCCGTTTCTTGCACAATGACCCAGGCGCCGATTGGGGTCCGTCCTCCACAAGACACGGACAAAAAACGGACAGTGGTCAACGTCTGGCCGCATCAGGGTTCGACATCGTGCCCCACGAGGTCAGGACGCGCGCGTGCGACGACGGTGGAACCTGAATGTTAGATCGGTCCCACCCAGCTCGCTCTCTACGCGTGTCAAGCAACGCGACGTGCCGGCCGGACCAATTAGATCGCGTCAGAGCGATGATATTCCTCCCGAAGTCCTGATCGCCGGGCCCGGTCTGCCGTCGGCCCGTCAGCTTGACGGCGAGCTCGTTGCGGCCTAGCGTTGGCCGAAACACATGCTCATACAGGGGACTTTCGTCGTCGAAATCACGGGTATCACTGGTGGAGCGTACCCACCGGCGCTTCTCCAGCTTGTCGCTGACAATCTCCATTCGCACTGGCATGTTCTCTCAGGCAATCGCACTAGGCCGCTGTGGACCCGTTACTACGTCGACAACACCGTGCTTCTGAAAGGCGCGTCTGCGCAACGCGAACGAGCTGACGCGCTTATTCAGAAGGGCGGTTCGAATCTCTCCGAATCGGAGCTGAGCGAGCTTGCAGCCATTTCTCGTGAAGCCGATCGCCTGATACTTGCTGACGTTCAATCGTTCAAGCATCCCGTCGACGTCGTCCTCAGACGTGGAGGCGTGCTTCAAGCATTTGTTCACATCGCTCACCCCCGCTGGGACTTAGTGCGCGTCAGCCGGGCGCTCAACCCGAAACTGTCGCTACTTTTGGTGGCCGACAGGAACGTTATGGAAGACGCGTACGCGCGCGACGAGGAGTTCCGTCGGCTTCGAACCGAGTACCCCCAGTACTACTGTGCCACCGTTGAACGGGCGCTAGAGCAGCAGAATGATTGGGTGCGTGTCGTCAAGGACCTTCCGGGAACGCTGCTATTCGAGCGGACGTCGTACGAGCCTCAGGCGTTGGCGGCACAACTCTCCGAGTTCATTATCCGGCATGGCGACATGGCCAACCTCCGCACTCTGAAGCGCGCCTCGTGCTTCATCAGCTACAGCAGCAAGGATCAGTCCTTCTGCGAGCGGCTGAACCTCGACCTGCGATCGGCCGACGTGAGTACATCCTTCTTCCCTGAACAGCCGTATCGGGCGGGTGCGCCCTTATGGGAAGAAATCGAACGCTCGCTTCGGGCCAACGCTCACGTCGTCGTCATCGCATCGCGTCATTCGCTCGTAAGTGCCGCCGTTCTGAAGGAAATAGACCTGGCTGTCACAGCCGGGCGAGATCGAGGACGGCGCGTCCTCAAGTACGCAACTATAGACGGCTATATTTTCGATGAATGGAATCGAGAGGCAGATGTCTCGGCGCTCGACCACATCGTCGCAGATTTTCGAGGGTGGCTGGCTGATGAATCTGTTTACCAACGCAACGTTGCGAAGCTGCTCGCTGGCCTCCGCGAGTAAACAACACGCGCATCTCACTTCAAAGTGCTCTCGACGGTTTCGCAAGCGGCAAACCGGCGCGCGGTGATCCAGAGTGCGACAGTATCTGCTGTGGCACCTACAATTCTGAGGCTAGCTGGTCTCCTACTGCCAGCCGAATTCGTGACGATGATTGGACGCACCTGAGGGAGACGGGCACGTGAGCAGCGACACCCAATACAACTCAGAACTGGGCCACCAAGGCGAACGGGCCGTCGCCGCTCTTCTCGAGCGTGCGTGTTTCGGCAACTGTCACGGTTACGAAGGGCGCAGTGACCTACACCGAGACCTCATGCTGCAGTTCAAGTCACGGTGCCCCTCCATGACGTCGTTGCACGTCGCTGTTCAAGTAAAGACTGGAGAATCCCACGGAAGCATGGACGAGACCGGACATTGGAAACCGGTGTCTTTGGATCCGCGGCATTTCCGCGACTGGCAGCGCGGAACGGCGCCGACGATGCTCATCTGGTTTCGGCCGCGGCCACTGGGAGATGGCCGCGCCTACTGGGCGTTGGTCCCGCGCGAAGGTGAATTGCGCTACTTCAAGAACAACTCAGCCAATGCATGGATTTGCCCTGTGACGCCTTTTGACTTGTCGCTCAGACTAGAACGTTGCCATTGGTTGGCTCAGGCAGATCGGGAGGTTGTTCTGAAAACGTTTTATCCAGGGCTCGCCATGCCCATCAGAAAAGCGGCAAAGGCATACTATCGCCGATTGATGCGCTCGCAAGTTTCGAATCCGCTAGTAGCCGATGTGAGGTTCACGTGGCGGGGCTGGAGGCACATCACCGCCGATCCGTCCGGCCGCCACGTGGATTCGTCATTACGCTTGCTGGCAGCCGCCCCATTAGTCGTCCAAAAGCCTGGGCGGTTCGACACGCTTCGTCGGCTGCCTCAGACCATTCTAGGAAACTGGGTTTTCAACAGTCGCCTGATCATTTTCAAGCCTCGGGTCGTTCGGTTCGCCGATCGGGCGGCAGCGAATATCGTCTTGGTACTGCGGGAACGTGTCGTTTACCCACAGACTGGAACAATCGGCTCTGGCGACAGGGCGACATTCGTCGAACTGTCTCGTTCGAGTCCGTCGTTGAACGAGTCAAGTGATCGCGGCCCATTTGTGCGCCCACCAGCACGGCAGAGTCCGCGCAGGCACGGTGTTACCAGCGCTCCGGGCGATAAAAAAAAGGGCCGCGACCAAGGCCAAGTCTAAGAGCGCGTTGCAAAATTAACTGACCGGCTTGAGATAGTTCCAACACACGAGGGCGCAGGCCAACGTGAGAAACGCTTCATGAACGCACGGTCGTCGTTCGTAACGCATGTTAAGTCGACGGAAGCGGTGCAACCACGCCAAGGTGCGCTCCACGACCCATCGCGTGCGCCCGAGACCGCTGCCGTGAGGTTGACGCCGTTTGGCGAGCTGGGTGGCAATGCCGCGCCGCTCCAACTCATCTCGATGCGGTTGCGAGTCGTATCCGCGATCGCCTTGCACCAGTGCCGGTTTGCGCAGCGGCCGACCAGGCCGGCCGCCGAGCGGCGGAATCGCGTCGGCCAGCGGCAACAGTTGCGTCACGTCGTGCCGGTTCGCCGACGTGAGGCACGCGACGATCGGAATCCCGTTCGCGTCGGTAAGAACATGATGTTTCGACCCGGCCTTACGGCGATCGGTAGGGTTCGGTCCAGTTTTTTTCCCCCGCGCAGCGCGCGGAGAGAGGCGCTGTCGACAACGGCGCGCGCCAGATCGAGCTGGCCGCGACGACGTAATTCCGTCAGCAAGACGCGATGGAGCCGTTTCCAGACGCCAGCGCGTTGCCACCGCACCAGCCGTCGCCAGCACGTGCTGCCCGACCCGCAGCCCATTTCCTTCGGCAACATCTTCCAGGGGATGCCGCTGCGCAGGACGAACAGAATCCCGGTCAGTACGGCGCGATCGGAAATCGGCTTTCGTCCTGCGTGTTGCCGGTTGCGCGGCCGTCGTTTCGGAAGCAGTGGTTCGATCCGAAGCCATAAGTCGTCATCGACAAGGGCTTGGCTCATGCCTGACCGCCTCGCTGCCGGTCAGGCGACCGTACCAACTCCTTTGTCAGAGTACAAGAGGCCGGTCAGTTAATTTTGCAACCCACTCTAAATACTTCTGGAGCCCGCGGCAAGCGCGAAGTAGAAGAGTGGCGGGTGTGCGGAAGTCGAGTTCACGGGAAACGGACAACGGGCGAACAATCGCTAGTCGTTGTGTGGCAGGAGTAAGCGTGCGGCGTTGACAGCGCTCGCACCTCGCGAACGCGCGAGGTGAGCGCCTTTCTTGCACGTGACCCAGCCGCTGATTGGGCGCCTGTGCGCGCAGGACAGGGACAAAAAGCGGGAGCCACATGCCGTCCGAATCTCATATGGTTCCGACACGGCAGGCGCCCCGAATCGTACACAATGCCCTAAGTCCAGACTCAGCGGTGCGGCTTGAACTGCACGCGTCCCTGCCGAATCCTGATTAGCCGTCGATCCTTGAGGACTGCGAGTGCGCTATTGACTTCGCTTGCGGTCAGATGAGATTCGCGGACCAAATCATGCCGACTTCCTGACTCTTTTCTGAGCAACGTCACAACACGATCGTAAGCTGGCGCTATCTCCGGGACGGCCTTTTCTGCGGCGCGCCTAGTCACGCGCTCCCCACGAGCGCGTGGGGCGACGGTCCTCCCCGCCGTGCTTGCCTTTGGCCGTTTCTGTTCTGAGTTGGGCTTTGTCTTCTTCTTCGTCTTAAATTCCCATGTACGACGTGCGAGCTGGCTTGCTTGAGCTAGCGTCGGACTCTTAGTCGCCGCGGTGGTGCTCAACTTGAGCCTAGCCAATCTGAAGAACAGACTGCGGTCCGTTGAAAAGAGCTTTGACATGTTCGGCCAGCTGTTTTTCCATTGCTGCCGCCACCCCTCAAAGTCTTTCTGAATCGATGCGATCTTTCGATCGGATGCTGGTTTTGGTCTCTTGCGCGTCATCGGCGACCTCCACGGCGAGCACGTCGGAGCACACCCAGCGTTCGTGCACGATAGTCTTCCGCTTTCGGATCGTAGATGTAGGTTAAATCCAGCGCGTACGGTGTCAGGTCACCAGGCCGCGTTTGATCAGGCCGAAAGAAAATGCTCGGGACAGTGTAATCAGTGTGATACCAGCCCAGATACTTCTCGAAATCGTACTCCGACAATCTGCGATCTGTCTCCACCTCCGGCATCGGACAAACTGAACCAGTGTGACGGCGGAGTAGGCGCACTGCTTTCGTCCACCCGGGCTGATTATCACCTGCGACCTGTTCGCTCGCACCTGAAATCGTGTTCATTGCAAACTTCAAAACCTGCCCGGGCGTAGACACTTGATGACGCTGCAGTCGACAAAGTTCAGCCCGGACGCTTTGGACACGCCTGAGTTGGCCGGGCAGATCGATTTCTTGAAGCGCTGCTTGTTCAGCCTCAAGGATCGCCATTCGTTGCCGACACGCCTCTGCCATGTGCCCTGGAGAGTTAAACGAAAACGCAATGCCACCAGGAAAACGATGGTCGTGCCACCAGCGTCGGTCGCCTTGGACTGCGAAGACGTCGCTACTGACAACAAACGTGCGATATGAACGACGCTGATCATCGGCAAGAACGATCTTGTCGAGATACACCGTATCAGGCCGGACGTTCCGTTCCTCGGAGAGGTATAACTCGAACAGACGAATCGCAACTCGTTGCAGCGCGTTGTCAGGTGCGGCCTGCATAAGGGCGTCCGCCGCTGCGATCAGAACGAAGGCGCTTTTGTCTCCCGTCTCAGCGCCGCGCTTCCACCGAGCTCGCGCATCTTGAACCTTGTCTTGGATGTTTCCATCGGGTTGCTGTAGATCGGTCGGTCCTAGCAGGCAGAATTCTATTAGGTCAGGCGCGGCGGCACCCACACGCCCAAAGACACACGGCTGAAATCGCGACACCCAATCGCGCAGCGCCATGATCTTCCGTCTCTCGGGAGCGTCCGAGAGAAGTACGTCCGAGCACGCATGGATGTCGGGAGAGAATCCAATGGCCGGCCGCCACACATCAAGGTTCAGGCCTGCTATAAGTTCGGCGAGGCTCATTGAGATTTCCTACCCAGCCGTCGTTGAAAAGTACTTGGCGAAAGCGTCAGTATGTGGCTGGACCTCGCGATTCAAGGCGACGGCGCCGACCAGTTGCTCGGCAATCTTGTGATTTCGCATCTTGTCGGTCGTATCCCATAGAGTGTCTATCAACGCGTGTCCATTTAGTGACCACCGAATCACCCCGACGTAACGACTAAGCGCGACCGCCTGCTGGAAGCGCGCCAATCGGCGTGGCGACAATTTCATTGAATAAAGCGAACGCAGGTAAGAACCTGCACGATCAAAGAACAAGTCAGCACCAAGGGAACCTGCACGAACGCCGAGAAGATTTTGGATCACAGTCGCGATATCGCCGGTCCGCGTGATGAGCTGCTCCGCATCAGTTCGGAGCTTTGGATACAGTGGAGCGAACGCAAGAAAGATCTTCACGAATTCCACGTAACCATTTGGCCAAGTGAGGGCGAGAAACGGACCTTCGCGCCGGCGAACAAATCTGGCGCGGACATAAGGTCCAAGGCGATCGTCGTGCACGATCAGTTCAGAGACGTTCGACTCCAGGAACTGTATTCCGCGATAGCGAGTTCCTGCTACGGACATTCGGGAGCCAGACGTCAACGCCACGCGATAACCGAGTGCAGTGATCGCATGGCGTTCGCCTTCCGGACACTCGACTGCCAGTATCACCGGTATCCCAGAGCGCAGGTAGATGGTCAGCAGCCTGAAGAAGTGACCAACATCGGCGACACGAAAGAGTTCAGCCCCGAACTGGAATGATCGAAAGGCCTCTGACACCTGTTCGATCGTGAGGCCGGACGACGGAAACGGGCGACCCTCGGGCAAAAAGTGCCGGACGGCGGCTTCAGTAATGGCGGCCGGCGTGGGCGCTCTCCCGCCATCGTGATGTGCGAGGTGTTGCAGCGCGACCCAGATTGCCGCGGTCGCACACGCACCTACCGCCCGATCCTGCTGTTGAAACGCAAGACCCCGCACGTGCAGTTCAAGTCCGAGGAGATGAACCGAATAGTCCCGGAGCGTCGCCAGTCTGCTCCCGAATGCCAGCGGAAGGGGTCGCAAGACTGTACGACCGATGGGCACGGACGGAAGCGGTCTTACAACGACGAAGCCAAGGTACGCTGCGGTTAGTTCGTCCTGAATTCTAGTGACATTGGCACCACCACGAGTTGCTGCCTCTTCGAGGTAGTTCTCAATGGACCGCTGATCGAGCTCGAGGGAAAATGCGTGGATACGCGTACAAACGTTCCGCGGCTGCACCAGGCAACGCGAGTAGTAGAGCGCGTATTCTTCAATGAAATGTCGATCGACGTAATGAGATTCGACCAGGAGCGACTTCGCGCCGAGCCTCCTTAGATGCTCGGCGAGAAATTGTGTCTGACTCGCTGGCGATGCGTTCGCCCCAGCACCGCTTGCCGCTGCGACTGCAGCGTCAAACGCGGCTGGGGTGAACCGGATAAGCTGGACTGTGTTTCGTGGCGCCACGGACCCGGCCGAAACGGGTTCGCGACTCGCCACGAGCGATTACCGAAGGCGAAGTTTGATCTCGGATTCGGTCATGATGAACATCGGCTTCATTTCCCGATGCATCTTCGCGGCGACACTGCGGCCGTGTTCGAGCCACTTCTCGACCTTGGCGGCCTTCAGCGGCTGGACCTTTCCGATCTTGAGCTGGTTGCTGGTCTGGCGCCTCGCCATAAGCTCCTCGTGCTTGCTCGTCGACAGTCGGTGGCCGACCGAGCAATCCGCTACTGCGGATGACTTCATGATGCTGATCTGCAAGTACGGAGCCGAGGGCGAGGGATTCCCGTGTGCCCCGGCGCCCGCCGGTCGAGGCGGACCGAGTATACACTGATGGCGGCTCTTCGTACCAGTGCCCAAATCGTTATCGTAGTGCGGGGATGCATCTCCGTGCAAGCGTCCGCGCCTGAGGACAGATTTCCTGCCGAGTTTTCGGCAGAACAGGGTGCAGCTACGCCCCCGAAAGGTCCCGGTACAGGCCTTCGCCGGGGTCGGCACCCCGGGCGTCGCGCTTGGAAGCCGCAAGCAGCAGAGTGCGCGCGGGCAGAAAATCCGGCCGCGCCCAAGGGATCCGTTCACTGCCTAATCGGCGCCGCGTCTCGCGACGATATTGATCGAGCTACGAACTAGATGGCCCTTCGACGCCGCACGTCATCGCCCGGGGTTTCGAGCACGTGGCATCGGGCACCCAGGAGGTGGGGTCACCGGCTGCACTCGCTGTGTTCTTACATGGCGATGTTTCCTCCGGCTATGCCACATGTGTTCATTCGGTGGCTCACTGAACCTGGAGAGGTCGTGTACGACCCGTTCAGCGGCAGGGGGACCACAGTCCTCGAGGCTTGTCTCGCGGGGCGCGTCGGTCTTGGATCTGACGCGAATCCACTTGCGTGGGTACTCACCGCGGCGAAGTGCGACCCGCCAAGAACGGCGCCCCTCCACAATCGGCTGGCGAGCCTCGTCCTGCGGCGTCCACAGACCCGGCTGGGTGACGAAACGATCTCGCCGAACATAAGAATGTTGTTCGCGCCGTCGGTGCTGGATCAGCTCACATGGCTCCGGGACGAGCTCGATTTGAGGCGCAAGAGCGACCGGTATCTCATTGCTGTCTTGGTCGGCATCCTTCACGGCAACGCAAATCGAGACGGACGCTCAAGGGGCCTGAGCGTACCGATGCCGAACACGTTCGCGATGGCGCCCGGGTACGTCCGGCGATACATCCGAGACCACAATTTGAGGCCACCTCGGATCGACGTCATCGGCGCATTGGCGCAGCGCGTAGCCACATTCCCGGCGCCAGGACGTGGATTTAGACGCGGCATCGCGTGGCAACAAGACGCTTCATGCGAAATCCGATGGCCGACCAACAGCGAGCCAGCAAAGTTGGTATTCACGTCGCCGCCGTATCTTCAGGTGATGAAGTACGCCAAGTTTAACTGGATACGGCATTGGTTCTTGAAGTCTGATCCTCAAGCGGTCGACCAACGCTTGTTCTCGAGTGGGTCGCTAGAACGCTACACCGCATTCATTGCGCGGGTTCTGAAGAACGTGCGGCCCGTCTTGCGCGACGACGGCTACTGCTGTCTGGTGGTTGGCGACGTTCAGACGTCCGATCGAGAGATCAACCTCGCCAGAATGATCGCCGAGCGAACGCTTGACGATTCCGATCTTCATGTGCTCGGCACGATTCGCGATTCTGTGCCGGTGCAACACAAGGTAAGCCGGATCTGGGGTTCGCGTCGCGGTCGGGCGACGAGAACCGACAGAATACTCGTCCTCGGCGGGCCGAAAGCAAAGCGACTTCCTCCGTTACCACGAGTTGACTGGTCGTCAATCTGAGAGGTAAGGCATGGCAACTGTCCTTGAAGAACTGAAGTCACTGGCGACAGTTGAGCTCTTCAAGATGGGACGCGACGCCAGCACCTTCGTCGGTCGGCCGTTTTCGTTCGACTACACGACGGTTAAGCTCCTCGTCAACGACAAATGGAAGAACAAAGTCGGCGGCGTGCCAGCCGGCTCATTCTTGCTGTGCTTTTATGACGGTGAGCCGAATGTGGAGGAGGCGGCACTTTTGCGAGTACTTGAACCTACCCCCCTGCCGACGGACTCAGAAGTTATCGCGTCTATGGTGGAGTACTACAAGGAGGACCAGCCACCCGGCGGCGCGGGAGAGAAGAAACTCGATACGTTCACGCGCTATGAATTCATGTTCTCCGGCCTTCGTTGTCGCGTACTTGGCACGTACTATCGTGATACCGATGGAAAGACGGTGTTTGGTGCCGACTTGGAGAACTTCTACAGTTCTCACAACTACTCGGTCTTCAAGCCTCGCGGTCGCGTTCTCGAGTTCCTCGTCAACTTCAGAGAAGGCGACGGAATCCCAGGCGGTCCAGATCAGACGCGACTTGGTGTGGTGCGATATAGCGCCTCGCGCCGACAGGACAAAGGCGATCCGGTCCCGATATACGTTTCGGCACTCGATTTCGTGGGCAAGCGGACGGCGCTATTCGGAATGACCCGAACGGGGAAGTCAAACACGGTCAAGAAGGTGCTCGAGTCGATCACTCAGCTCTCCGGTAAGGGCATCACCCTTGACGGCAAGCCGCTGAAACCGATCGGCCAAATCATCTTCGACGTCAATGGCGAATATGCCAACGCCAATCAGCAGGATGAGGGCACTGCAATCTTCGAGATGTTCGCAGGCGACACGACTCGGTACTCGCTTCTTGAGAAAGACGGCTTCGAAGTGATGAAGCTGAACTTTCACGGCGATGTTGAGGCCGGATACGGCCTCCTCCAAAGCTTCTTGGCTGACGATGACTCGGACTACGTTCGCAGTTTCCTTGCCGTCGACCTCTCGCCAGCTGCAGAGGATGACTTCGAGGCGAAGACCCGAAAGGATCGCACCATTGCTGCATACCGGGCCTGCCTGGCTGCGGCTGGGTTCTCCTGCGGAAAGATGAAGATCAAATTCCAGGGCAATAAGGACGTCAATCAGATTGCCGGTGGTGTCGACCCGAGCGCAGGTCTTTCAGGCGAGGAGGCTGTCGACTGGTTCACCGCGATTTGGGAAAATTACTCCAATCCGTACTTTGCAACCTACCGCCAAAAGCATGGCGGCCGTGAGTGGGCAGACGAGGATCTGAAGGCAATGCTCGTCATGTTGACGCGCAAGAAAGCGGGGGGTAACAACGCTACGATCTCCGGCTTCAGAAAACTTCAGCCGTTCAAGCAATATCATTCACCGACCAACACAACGTCCTTCGAGAATGACATCGTTGCCAAACTTCGCGTTGGTAAGATTGTGATCATCGACCTTTCTCAAGGCGACCCAAAACTACAAGCAACGTACTCCGAGCGAATCTGCCGCAAGATCTTCGGCGATGCGATGGCTCGGTTCATCGCAAACGAAGACCAGAATTATATTCAGCTGTATTTTGAGGAGGCGCACAACCTCTTTCCGAAGAAGGACGACAAGGATCTGAGCCAGATCTACAATCGGCTAGCCAAAGAAGGCGCAAAGCTTCGTCTGGGCCTTGTCTATGCGACGCAGGAAGTCAGTTCGATCTCGGGAAACGTGCTCAAGAATACCCAGAATTGGTTCGTCTCTCACCTGAACAATCGCGACGAGCTTAAAGAAGTTGAGAAGTTTTACGATTTCGAGGACTTCACCGACAGCCTTCGGCGAGCACCCGACCGTGGCTTCATCAGGATGAAGACGTACTCCAATGCCTTCATTGTTCCGGTCCAGATCGATCGATTCACGGCCAAGAAGATTGGCTGATGGCTTACAGTCAGGTCAAAGGCCGGCGGCCGTTCGAACGGGCGAGCAAAATCGCCCATTCTGAGATTCTCAATAATCCGACCGTCCAGGCGTTTGTCCGTGGCTGTACTCTTCCCGCGGCGCCGCCCGGCGATGCACTTCCGTCACTGCTTCAACAACTCCCGAAGGGCGACGAGAGAATCACCACCGTCATTGCCGTCGATGGTGGATCGACAGAGGTGCCAGTTCGCAAGGAGTTCCCAAGCGCCGCGATCGCGTTCATAACGTTCGGCCCGCTTCTTCTATCACTGCACGACCTTGCGGAAGTTGATAAGCAACCGTTCATCGGTCCCGAAGATATGGTTCGCTTCCGGAATCTTGAGCGGTACAGTTTGACGATACCGATTAAGGGCGTCCGCGCAAGAGGCGCGGTAGGTTTCGCCGAGGGCGTGCGCGCCACTGTTCATACCTTCTTGACGACAACCCATCCGGAACTCGGGAAGGCCCTGCGCTGGCTGTTGTTCCGCGAGTGGCTACCCGAGGCTATGCGCGAGACGTGGGAAATCCCACGCTGTCCTAACGCATCGTGCGACGGCGGTCCGTTCGTGCTTCAATCCGGCGGCCCACTTACAAAGGAATGCCCGAAGTGCCACGGCAGCGTCTTTCTGGCAGACGCCCTTCGACTGTACGAGAGGATCGATGAGGAGCTCGGCGCCGGCGGCATTCTGAGCTACTTGCTGACCGCGCTCGAGCAGCTAGTCCTCGCCCACCTCATACGATCGGTGTGGGAGATGAAGCCCACGCTATTGAGGCAAATCCTCTTCGTGAAAGACGGCCCTCTCGCGTTCTTTGGCGTCACCGCCCCTCTGCACAAACCGATGCGCTCGTTGATGGTTTTCTTGGGCGACAAAGACGCAGGAAGGCCGTTGGTCAACATCGTCGGTCTTGAAAAGAGTGGACCTTTCGTTGAGCACGCCATCTTGATCGAGCCGTTACTGAAGCCCAGGGACTACTTACTGCTCCAGAACGACTACATCTACAGATACGTTCAACCTGGTGATCCGACGCAGCAGGAATTTGGGCGCAACACGTACTACGGTTCGAAGATCATCTTCAAAGGTGACGCCAGCGACACGTACGTTGCTACGATCCCAACCGGCGACTACAAACCGCAGCCGAAGTTCTCAGACCTCTTCAATGGTGCTGAAGTCCTTGAAGTAACCAGTCGCCTTCGGTGCTCGATGTACGACAACGCGCTGGTGCCGATCGTACTTGCGAATCGCCTTGTGTCACTGGCGGATGTGCCGAGCTCCGAGATCCTCGCTCGATTTGCTGCCAAGCATATTCACGTCGCTCCGTAAGGCCGACTTGGAGTTGCAGCATCCGTCTGCTTCTCGTCGAGTGTTACTCGCGTCGGCGCACCGCTTTAAGGGCGGCGCGATCTCCGCTGTCGCACTGAACATCGAACGAGAGCGTCCGTAGCCACCCAAGCCGAACCCGTTCCAGCCGATCGTGAATTGCGCGACACCGAAGCGCCTCGCATAATCCGAACGTTGGCAGGAGTGGTCGGAGCTGCCGAGGAGGCGGACGTTGGACGACTTCGATCCGCGCGATCGCGACGACGACACCCGCAACATCGAAGTGCACTGGGTCGAACTTGGTCGTGGGCCGGCGTCGGAGCGGCCCGACGAAGATGATCGCGAGCGCGACGACGACACCCGCGACCGTGAGCGCGACAGCCGGGATCAGCACGTGGACCCACGTGACGTCTTCGTCGCAGACCTCGACTTGCCGCGCGGCTGGGAACGGGAAATCGTCCTCGACGGGAACGACCGCTACGAACTGGATCGCGATGATAGCCGCGCACTCGCGACAGTCGGCGCGTATCGGGTCGTGTCCGAGCGCGATTTGCAGGACGGCCGCGATGCAGACCTGTCCCATCTGCGCGACGAAGGGCTCGTCCGGTTCGTCTCCGTCGACGGCCAAGACCGCGCGGTGACGCTCACGCGCAGCGGACGACACCTCCTCGAGAGCCACCGGCGGGACCGCCCTGACGGCCACCACCAGGCCTTCTACGCGGACGTGAGCCGCATGCGCGAGCTGTCGCACGACGCCCAGCTCTATCGCGCCTACCTGCGTGAGGCGGACCGGCTCCGAGACGAGGGCGCCAACATCCGCGGTGTCGTTCTCGATCACGAGATCAAGCGCGAGTACCAGCGGTGACTCCAAGCGCACAACCGCGGTCGGTCAGACACCGACGGCCGCCCTGATCGCGACGCGCGGGAGATTGAGCGCTGGGCGCACGACCATGACCTGCCTTACTTCGATGATCGCGTCCATTTCCCCGACCTCCGCATCGAGTATGAACTGGATGGCCGCGACCGTCACGAAGATGTCGAAGTCATCACCGAGCACTATCGCGGCGCGCATGCCGCGGGCGTGGCCCGATCCGGATTTCGCTGCTTCGGAGGCGGCAGCGGCCGGAGCGGCGGACGCAGCGTCGACCCACGCGTGGCGAGGACTTCGTATGATGAATTCCGTCCCACTCGACCTCCGCCACAGTGTCAGTCCCGCTCGCATTGGCGCGCTGATGGCGTTCGGGTTTACCGAGCGCCAGGCGCGATTCCTCGTCCATGTGCTTGTCTTCTCGGGCGTGTTTCTCGAACGGCAGTATCGGGCGTTTACCGGCCTCGCCCACGGCCAGAAGACCCACGACTCTCTCGCCAAGCTCGTCAACGCTGGCCACGCGACGCCGATCATGCCTGACGCCGTGCACCGTGGACGGTTCTATCACGTGCAGTACAAGCCGCTCTACGAGGCCATTGGTGAGCCGAACAACCGTCATCGAAAGGCCGCGTCACTGGGGCGATTCATCGAACGATTGATGCTGCTGGATGCGGTGCTGGCCGACCGGCGCTACGGGTGGCTGGGCACCGAGCAAGACAAGCGGACGTACTTTCGTGAGGCGCTCGACAGCCGTTGCCGGACAACTGGTACCCGCACCTCACCTTCACGAGTGGTGGCGGAACGACGACGCGGTATTTTCCGGACAAGCTGCCCATTGGTGTGCCGCTGAACGGCGAGCGGCGGCACGTGTTTCTCTACCTGGCAACCCGCGAGGTGCCCGCAGACTTTCGGGTATTTCTTCTCGCCCACGCGGACCTGTTCGGGTCGTGCGATGAATGGGCGATCCGCGTCCTGTTGCCGCGCCGAATCCGAAAGGCCGCCGCCCTGTATCGCTATGCGGTTCGCGACGCGTTCACGATGCCGTTGACCATGCGAGACGTGGAGGATCTCGACTGGTACTTCCGGGCGCGTCGGGGCGAGATCGTCTGCCCGTGGAAGGACCAGTTTCTCAACCTGCCAACCGCCACCTGGAAGTTCGGCGCGGCGCGGTTCGACGCTCTGTACCGGATCTGGAATCGGCGCGGCGTGCTGGCCCTCTGGACGGCGCAGAATCATCTCCTTCAGCGCGGGCGCGGGCGTGTAGAATTCGCCGAACTCCGGCACCAATACTTGCAGCTCGCACCGCTCATCGGCACGCCGAACCACGTTGAAAACCGCTTGGGCGAGGAAGACAACCTAGCAAGCGCGTAGGTTGTCCTCATCCGTTCTCGCCATCTTCCCTGGGAAGCCGCTTGCAAGGCGGCGAACCTTCCAGGCAAACGATTGCACGACTGCCGGCGAACGGCAGCGCGCAACTTGATCCGCAGTGGCACGCCCGAACGCGTGGCGATGCAGCTCACCGGCCACAAGACGCGCTCGGTCTTCGATCGCTACAACATCGTGAGCGAGAGCGATCTGAAGGCAGGCGTCGATCGGCTCGCCGCGTACGTAAAGAAGCTACCGAAGGAAATGAACGTCGAACCGTTGAAGAAGGGACGAAAAACGAGAGGGCAAAAATGACACGGACAAAAAGCGGACAATCGCGAACAGATCGACGCTAGCCTTCCCCCACTCCAGCTGTCAGATCGACGATTTTCCTAGAGAATCTGGCGGAGGGAGAGGGATTCGAACCCCCGGTAGCCTTCCGGCTACAGTGGTTTTCAAGACCACCGCCATCGACCACTCGGCCATCCCTCCGCAGAGAAAATCTGGCCTGATTTCGCACGTGTCCTGCGATTCGAGGCCGATCCCCTCCGTCAGTGTAACCGGAAGTGTAACGATCGGGACGACACGGGACGCCTCCTGACAATCGTGGCGGCTCCCAAAGCCGACCACTACCACCTTGTAGTCTCTTTCACAGCGACATGCCCGCCCGTGGGCAGCAGCCCGCCTTGTAGGAGAGCGGCGTCGACGTCGCCCACCCAGCAGCGTACGGCGTGTGCTGGGACGAACCTCGAACTATGGTCGTCGCTCTGAAGCCGCGCTGATACGGGTCGTCTGCACGGGCCTAAAGGTGCGGCCTTGATATTCCTCGGAACCTTGAACCCACAGGAATGACTGGGCGTCGATGAGGTCGCGCGGACCAAGATCACGTTGGTCCCGCCGCACGATCTCGGCAAGATCCAGCAACTCGGAATAGGTGGTCCAGTTCGGTCGTGGTCGGTAATGCAAGTCGAAACCGTAACGCGCGGCCGCCAGCCGCGTGACATTCGGTTTCAGGAACATGTGGCGATCCGGTTGCGCCAGGAAGCCAAAGACCGTGACGACGGGCCAGGTCAGTACCCGCGTCTGTCGGCGGGGAAGCGCCGCCACGGTCTCGCACCAGGCGCCAAACCTCTCCTCCATCGACCCGCGCCCGTGCAGCCACACGTGGAGCCCTTCGACAAAACGGCGCGCGCCGGCCGTGGTCCGGACCGCATCTCGCACGGCCATTTTCTCGAACGAGAAGAGGAGGTTGGTCCGGGCCTCGATGCGCAGGGCCTCGGCGGCAATCGCCTGATACTCGCCCGCGTTCATCAGCTCCGCGAACGTGCTCACCGAGAGTGCCGCCGTCCATCGAGCGTGAGCCTCGGCTTTATAATCGCGCTCCCACTCGAGGTACCGCGCGTCGCGAAACCCCTTCGGAAAGAATCGAAGAAAACGCCGCCGACATCGCAGCTGTTGATCGTTCATGGCACCCGCACGGCACATACGCAAGCATGTGCTACGCCAAAGCGCGAGATGTCGAGCTGAGAACAACTCGATCTGATTCCAAGCCTCGTTACACGCTGATGGTGAAGGGCTAACGGGGTGCCCAAGGATCCGAAACGCCGGACGTCCTGCGACATCTGCCCACACACGTCGAAGCCGGCTTCTTCCAGCGAAGTCTGGACGAGCCTTCTCGGTCGAGTTCATGTTTTCGCCGCTGTTTCCCGCTTCTAAGTTGGGAGGGAACAATCATGATCAAACGGCGGCGAGTCGTCGCGGCTGTAGCCACGGTGGGGATGGCCATCTTCATACTGGGCTGTGCTGATGGTGGTCCATCGTCCCCATCAACGACGACGATGCCCACCCAACGACCCGGGGTGATCGCCACACCCGAGCTCATGTCGATCGCGCCGAATGTCGGATCCACGACCGGCGACACGCCAATCGTGATCACCGGTAGCGGATTCCTGCCCGGGGCGACCGCGACCTTCGGTGGCGTTCCGGTGGCCGCACGGTTCGACAGCCGGTATACCGACCGGATCTATTTGCCTGCGCCGGCGCATACGGCTGGAACAGTGGACGTGCTGGTGGCGAATACCGGCGGCCAGTCCGGTCGGCTCGCTGCGGGTTACACGTACGTGGCACCTGAGTCGTTTGACTTCAACGGCACGTGGTCGGGGTTTCCGGTCGATGGCTCCGACTTGCCAATCGAATTCACCATTCAGAACAACCAGCTTCTCCGAGCCTCATGTGATGCCTCTGTGGTCACATTCTCGCCACCGGTGCCGCTAACGAACGGCGCGTTCTCGTTCTCGCGACAGGGGTCCACGATGACCGGGAAGATCGTCTCGGCGTCGCAGTCCGTTGGTGCAATTCTCCTCACGCCGTGCAACGCCCCCCACTGGGAGGCGACGAGAAAACCGTGACGACCACACAGCGAAATCGTGATGTCATGGATGCCAAAGATCGTGGACTCGGGAGTACTGATGAACCTGTTCGACCCGATCACCCGCATCCCTCGGCGCGTGGCATCGAGTGTCCATCGGCGTGTAATCGCCGATGCGCTACTGTTTGTAGCTCGGGATGACTCTTGCATCAATCGCTGGAGACTGGCTTGCAAACAAGCGCGTCGCTGGGAATGGACTAAAAAGGCTGCGGGAATACTGAATCGACCTAGAATGCAATATTCCTGATCATCCCGCGAAAGTCACTGGCCTTTTGGTCAAATGGGGACAAGGCGACGAGGCGGCCCTCGAGCGGCTGATCCCGCTCGTGTATGACGAACTCCACCGGCTCGCCCGGAGGCACATGGGTCACGAGGCAATTGGCCACAGCCTGCAGGCGACAGCGCTCGTCAACGAAGCGTACTTGCGCCTGATCGACGCCCAGAACGTCGCGTGGCGGGATCGAACCCATTTCCTCGCGGTCTCTGCTCGCATCATGCGTCATATTCTCGTGGACCATGCACGCGCGCGGCGGTACCAAAAACGGGGCGGCGACGCCGCGAGAGTCACGTTCGACGAGGAGCTCGTTGTCAGTACCGAACCGACCCAGGATTTCGTGCTGCTCGACGACGCGCTGGACGCGCTCGCAAGGTTCGATGAGCGCAAGAGCCGCGTGATCGAACTCCGATTTTTCGGTGGCTTGACCGTCGAGGAAACCGCGTCGGTCTTGAACGTCTCCGCCGATACCGTGACGCGGGACTGGCGTCTCGCGAAGGTCTGGCTGCAACGCGAGATGCGCGTCGCGGGCTCACGGAACGCCTGAATTGGAGTAGCGGTTGTTAGCGCGCTCCAGCACGTTAAATCGCGTCCCTCTTGTCAGCCAACACCTTGTCGCGAGGCATTGTCGCGAGCGTCCCGGACCGGACACAGTGATCGGACCGTCCGCGTGATTGGCGACACCAAGCGACCAGAGTTTGTCATCACGATCATCTGGTTCCCCTATCTACGAAGCCAGAATGACGAACAAAAGCAAGAACACCAATGCGTGCGGACGAAACATCCTAGAATGTGGGTGCGCCAGGCTGCATGACACCTGAACGTTGGCAGCGTATCGAGCAGCTGTACCACGCGGCGCTGGCGCTGCCTCCAGACGATCGCGCCGCCCTGCTCGCCACCGCGTCTCCTGACGACGATGCGGTGCGGCGCGAGGTCGAGGCACTGTTGAGTGAACCGGTGCCGCCAGACGGGTTCCTTGCACCACCGGCACTCGCGAAGGCTGCCGCGCAGCTGCTCTCCGACTTGACGCCGGACGCTAACGTTGGGCGGAGGCTCGGGATGTACCTCCTGCAGCGCGTCCTCGGCGCTGGCGGCATGGGCGTGGTGTATGGCGCGCGCGACACGAACCTGGGGCGCGACGTCGCGATCAAGATCCTTCCGCGCGCGTTCACCAGCAACCCCGACCGGCTCCTACGGTTCGAGCGTGAGGCGCGGATGCTCGCTTCGTTCAATCATCCCCACATCTGCTCGATTCACGGGCTCGAGGAAACCGACGGCCTCCGGTATCTCGTTCTCGAGCTTATTGACGGTGAAACGCTTGCCGAGGTCGTACAACATTGCTCCCCGGGGTCTCGTGCCGCACGCTCAAGGTCCCACGGCGATGGCCCGCGGACGCTGGACATTCCCGAGGCGCTGCGGATTGCTGGCCAAATCGTGGAGGCACTCGAAGCCGCACACGAACGGGGCATTGTTCATCGCGATCTAAAACCCGCCAATATCAAGATCACGTCTGCGGGCGTCGTGAAGGTGCTCGACTTCGGGCTGGCCAAGGCGACCGACGACGTGCCGCCACCGGCCGGCGGAACGCGTGACGGCCTCATCCTTGGCACTGCGGCGTACATGAGCCCGGAGCAGGCCCGCGGAAAAGCGGTGGACAAGCGCACCGACATCTGGGCGTTCGGATGCATCTTGTACGAAATGCTGACCGGACGTGTCGCGTTTCCGGGCGAAACCGACTCTGACATCATCGGAAAGATTCTGGAGCGCGAGCCCGACTGGTCGGCGCTTCCTGCCGCAACACCTGCAGCCGTTCGACGGGTCTTACTCCGTTGTCTCGCAAAGGATTCGAAGCAGCGGTTGAGAGATATCGGTGATGTCCGGATTGAGATTGATACGATCGACCAGGAAGCACCATCAGGGTCGAGCGTGCTCGCCCTGCCCCTGGCGATCGGCAAACCCCCTACGACGTGGCTGCCATGGGTTGCTCTTGCGCTCCTCGCCACGGTTGTCACCGTTTGGGAGGCTCGCCGTCGAGCACTCGTTCAGGAGAATCCCCTGGCCGCGGCGCAGTTCTCGCGCGTCACCGATTGGGACGGGACGGAAGCCGGCGCAGAGATTTCACCCGACGGAAAATTCGTGGCATTCATCGCAGACCGCGACGGGCGGTCCGCCCTCTGGGTGAGCCAGGTCGGCACGGGACATTTCCTCAACCTCACCAAGGACCTTCCTCCGCTGAGTCCTGGCGGCGGGGTCCTGAGGACCTTGGGCTTCTCTGGCGATGGCACCGAGATCTGGTTCACTCAGGCAGGTGATTCGAGCGCGCCAAAATGGTTCATCCCGTTGACCGGAGGCACGCCGCGGCCGTTTCTCGGCCAAGGCGCCGCGACACCAGCCTGGTCTCCCGACAACAGCCGCCTCGTGTACTTCACGAACGGAGACGGCGATCCCTTTTTTCTCGCGGATGGCACGAGCGCGGACGCCCGACGAATTGTCGTCGACAAACCAGGCTTTTTTTCGACGGAAGGCGTGCACAACCACAATCCCGTCTGGTCACTGGACGGGCAGTGGCTGTACTTCGCGCATGGGCCGGAGCCGACCGAAGAGATGAACGTGTGGCGCGTTCGACCAGCCGGCGGGACGCCGGAGCAGCTGACGGCATTGAAAGCTGCCGCGAACCATCTCGTGCCGATCGATCAGCGCACGCTGTTGTATGCCGCTCGGGCGGCGGACCGTTCGGGGCCGTGGCTGTGGTCCCTTGACGTGGAAACCAAAGTGTCGCGGCGAGTGACCTCCGGCCTCGAGCAATTCTCGTCGGTGTCGGCGAGCCGCGACGGGCGGCGCATTGTTGCCACTGTCACGAACCCCACTGCGAGCTTATGGCGGGTGCCCCTGCTCGACGGACAAGCTGAGGATCGCGACGTTGAGCCGTACGCGCTGCCGACGCGGCGGGCACTCTCCCCGCGGTTCGGCGGCAAGTCGCTGTTCTATTTGTCCGGCCAGGGTGCGGGCGACGGCCTCTGGCGTTACCGGGACGGAACTCCGTCTCAAGTCAGGAAAACGACCAGCGATTCAATGTCGGAGCCGGCCGCTGTGTCGCCGGATGGCACTCGCGTCGCGATCATCGTCAGGCAAGACGGAAAGCTGCGACTGTCGGTGATGGCGGACGATGGTACGAATGCACGAACGCTGGCGCCGTCCATCGTCATTCAGGGTTCGGGAGGCCATGGCAGCGCCGACTGGTCCCCGGACGGACGGTGGATCATCGCCGCGGGTACCGACGCCGGAGGGGCGGGCTTGTTCAAGATTCCCGTCGATGGCCGCCTGCCGCTGCGCCTCGTCTCGGGTCGGATGGTCAATCCGGTCTGGTCACCGGACGGCGCCCTGATTGTGTATGGCGGCCCCGTCGTCGGCGGTCGGGTCCCGCTCCTTGGAGTGACGCCGGATGGTGCGCCGATCGAATTGCCGGATTTGCACACCGGTCTGGGCGGCGCCCATCGATTCCTGCGCAACGGCACCGGTCTTGTGTACTTGCCGCGTAGTCAGTCACGGGATTTCTGGCTGTTCGATCTCGCGACGAAAAAAAGTCGCCCGCTCACTCGTCTCAGCGATCACGGCGTCATTGACAACTTCGACATCACGCCAGATGGGCAATGGATCGTGTTCGACCGCTCACGTGAGAACTCAGACATCGTCTTGATCGATCTGCCGAAATAACGCGTCACCGTCCGAGATTCAGCCTCACGCCGAGCATCGCGCGCCGCGGGTCCATGAAGACGGTGGGCTGACCCAGCGTCGAGCCAAACTGGTTATCACTCGCGATGCCCTCTTCGGCGACATCGTTCAGCGCATTCAGGACGTCCAGCAGCAAGTCAACTCGCGCACGTGCCCCGAGCGCGACTGTTCGCGAGACGCGGAAGTCGAGCAGCGACTGTGACGACAGGCGCCTCGAACCGCGCGGCTCGATCAGAATCCGCTGTTGACTGTTTTGAGGCACCGACACCACGGCGCTTGCCGCCCACGGCTTTCCACTGAAGTATTGAAAGTGCGCGGCGATCGTCACACCGGTGCGCGGGATATCGACCGCGCTCGTGAGGCGAGCGATGTGCGGGCGGTCGTTCGGCAACCGGCCCACCGCGTTCGTGAGATCGTTCGGATCGCGGCCGAACGTCGATGGCTGCGGAGGAGCCACGGTGCTGACCTGCGCGCCGGCAGCCGTCGTCCCGCTCGACGATTGAAGGCCGTAGGCTCTTGAGAATGTGTAGGATCCCGACGCTTGCCAGCCATGGGACAGACGTCTCTCCGCGGCGATGACGAGGCCGTGGTACGTGAGAAAGTATCCGTCCGGGTTTGTCAGGAGGAACAGGCGGGACGCGTTGCCGTTGACAAGCTCGAACAGCGGCACGACTCTCCCATCGGGCAGGGTCTGGAGGCTTTCGCGATACTGTCCGCCCACGTCCGTCCAGCCGATGAAGTCTTCGCCTTTCTTGCCGACGTAAGCGACGGCGATCCCGAGCGCGCCGCCGATTTCGTGGTCGACGCGAACGGAGTACTCGTCGGAGCGCGGCGCGCGCATGTCGGGATCGAGCCGGAGGTTCCTCCGCGGATCCACTACGGAGAGATGTTGTTCGTATACTCGCCAGTCGCCGGATCGAAGGTCGCGGTCTTGGTGGATGTGGCTCCGGGATGGAAGCCCTCGAGCTCCCCGGTCATCACACCCTGACTGAATCGACCGTAACTCGCCCGCACGTTCGTTCGTCCGTCGCCTGTGAGCCGGGCAGTGACGCCTAGACGGGGCGAGAGCACGTTCCACGTGTACAACGTGCCGAGCCCCTTCACGATGGCATCCGTTTCGCGCGCGGACGAATCGAGTGCCGGCAAGTCCTGACTGAAGGCGCGACTGTGGTCGAACCGCAGGCCGGCGTTGATCGTCACTCGATCGTTCAGGGTGATCGCGTCGCTCGCGAAGGCCGCGGCGGTGATGGCCGTACCGCCGACGTTGAAGGGCGCGGTCGAGATCTGCTGAGACGGTTGTCCGCCACTATCGATGAGTCTCGTGCCGCTCGGCACCACGTTGATGGCATGGTGTCCGCCGCGTTCCCATTGCGCGCCGACTTTCCACTGATGGTCGGCGGCAAGGAGCCGGCCGCTGAAGTGGGTCAACGCGGTCTTGATCGTCGTACGGACGATGGTCGGCGACCCGAGAAGCGGAGGCGCGCCCGTCGTCACGCCCGTCGTGCTGTCGAAGCGGCTGGGCGACAGCATGTTTCCCGAGCTCGGCACGCTCTGTTGATCAAAGACGAATCGGCCCACTCGCAGGTCCCACAGCGTGTTCGCAGACATCGTGTAGGTCAACTCGCCGAAGTTGATGGCCGGGACCCAGGCCGTTCGAGTCGCCGTGGCGGCGAACGGCGTCACTGCGGTTGGAATGTCCGAGTTCACCAAGTGTTCGGCATGCACGCTTTGCACGAGGCGCCATGCGCGCGCCACGCTCCACGTCAGCTTCCCGAACGCCTTGTCCTGTTCGTAGACTCTCGGGTAGGCGGGATCTGCCGCAGGTTGGCTGTCGTAGTCACGCACGTACTGATAACCGCCAAAAAACCAGAGACGATTCGGGATCGCGGGGCCGCCAACATTTGCCGTGACATCGTGGTAGCGGGCGCGTTCGTAGCCCGTTTGCACGCCTGTGAGCGGCCGCAGCACAGGTTGGCTCGTAAGCGCTGCCGGTTGAGCATAGTAAGACGCATCGGCCAGAAATTGCTCGCTGCCCTGCCGCGTCACGACGTTGATCACCGCTCCCTGAACGTTGCCGAACTCGGCGGACGCCCCGACCGACTGAATTTGGATTTCTTGAATGAAGTCGACACCCGGCTCCGCTCGCGCGATACCGGTGCAGGGACACGTGAAGTTCGTACCGTCGATGAGGAACTGATTTTCGTTCGTGCCCGAGCCGAACGCCGAGAAGGTCGTCACGGTGCCGCTTGTCGGTGATGTGGGGGACACGCCAGGGGCGGACCGGATCGCGTCGAACATGCTCGACCGGCGCGTAGGAATTGTTTCGAGATCGGCACGGCCAACGCGAGTCGCGAACCCAGGGTTGCGTGCCTCCGTGCGAGATCCCGCTCCCTCAGCCACCAGGGATTCGGCAACACCCTGGAGTTCGAGCACCGCCGTTCGCTCGATCGTAGTCCCGGCGCCGATACTGATGCCCTCTTCATGCAGTGTCGCGAACCCTGGTGCCTGAATATCGAGTGCGTACGCTCCCGGCAGAAGAGCCAAGAAGCGCATTTGGCCTCTTTCGTTGGTAGTGACGGTGGCGGCGCCCCCAATCAGCGCCGGTGAGCTGATCCGGACGACGGCGCCCGGCAGCACGCCGCCCTGTGCGTCTTTGACCGTTCCGATGAGCGCTCCGGTCAAACCCTGCGCGGCAACCGCATATGGAACCAACAGGCATGCGGCAGCAACAAACTGGAGCAGCGGCGCGCGCAAACGATAGGCGACGGCGCGTTTGATCTCGACCGTCATGACACTCCCCCTATCAAAAGCGCACGGGCTGATTGTGAACGTCTCGGTGCAGTTGAACGGCGATCCGGGCTACCGGCGAATCGACAACCTAGTGCAGTGAAGGATGGCTGAAGCGCGGCATGATCGGCCGCGGTCGGGGAGCGCGAGGAAATAATGCTCCACCAATCGAATTTGCCGCGGCCTCGGTCGGGGGTGTCCTCATTGGGCGGGATTGCGAACGTGCATGCCGACGAGCATACCGAGCAGATTCGCCCGATTCCGCAAAACGCGACGAAGTTCTCGTAGTGACGCAACCCACGTCCAATGCCTCCGATCGCGACCGCACCCGACAAGGAAGCGAGAAATGAGCGCAAGAGCCTGAAGGCGCACGAAAGAACCGAGCCCGAGCGGGCGGGCGTGGCGCTCGTCGCCGGCGACCAGCCGGGGCACCGTGGCGTAGCGCGGCGATTCAGGCGATTCGGTCGCCAGCCATCCGGCATTCATCCTCATCGTCGCCGGAAGATCGTGTCGTGTAGGGGATTCGCCGCGTCACCTCAGCGACGTCCCCCCAGACATTTCAGAGCGCGGCCTGCCCATGTCAGAGTCTGCTCACGTACCCGCTTCGGCCGCCGTGCAAGTTCTCGCGGTGTTTTCCCGCTTCTTAGCCAGGGGACAGCGCACATGAACAAACCTGGCACCGCAAGCATCATATCCACCGTTGCCCTCGTGTTATCGGGCTGTGGCAGCGGAGGGCCAAACCCGACTTTTTCCAGTCCGACCGTCACGCCTACTCCCATACCGACCGCCACTTACACCCTGTCGGGCGTCGTATCGGAAATGACCTCAAACGGCCCGGAGCCTCTCGAGGGAGCGCGGGTCGTAGACAACGCGTTCGGTCAGACCGCCGTGACGGATATCAACGGGCGGTACAGCATTCCCGGGCTGCCTGCGATGAGCCACTCCGTCTCGATCGCGAAAGACGGTTATTTGACTGAGACAAAAACAGTGACGATGGCGGGGAATACCCGACTGGACATCGAACTCGACCGGCTTGTGTTTTACATCCTCTCGGGGATCGTGTTCGAGGTGACCCCGGGGGGTCAGGTGCCCATTGAAGGCGTTCAAATTTATTGTGATTCGTGCGGAAGCCCGGTCGGTCACACGTATGTGTACACCGATGCGGACGGCTTTTACCGCCTTCCGTGGTCGACCAACGGCGTCCATCCTCTCCTCGTGACGAAGGCGGGATACGAAATATTTGACCCAAGCGGCCCGTTGCGCGATCCGTTCGGCGGAATCAACGCAACGGTCCAGGGTGACACGCGATTCGACGTGCGCCTAGTAAAACGGTAAGCCGCGGGAAGAGCCAGTCGATGAAGCTGTGGGCAACGGTGAAGAAGCCGTTGCCGATGCCCAGGCAGGAGAAGCCGCAGGCAGGTGTTCGCTAAATAGCAGTCTGTGCTTCAGCGTCTAGTCGGATTGTCGATTAGGCAGGGGGCCGATTGAGCGTGGAGGGCATACGCCTTCCGCCCTTTTTGTGCTTTGGCACTACCGGACAGCACCTTCAGGATCGGGCTCTCCTCGAATCAGGCATCCAACAGCTGCTGACACGCGCTCGACCACGCCCGTCGAGGCACGGTCGGACGCCGCAAGAAAAGTAGGGCGGAGATGAAGGTGCCGACAGTCAGACCCGTCCGCCTGCATGTCCCTCCTGCCTAACGCCGCAATGTAAAGCGACGGCCACGGTAGTGTTCGGACGTCGTGTGTAACTCTAAGTGTAACGATCGGGTCGGAACGGGACGCTCAGGACGCGACAGGACGAACTTCGATCAGAACGCGCTATCTGCCGTCACGTTCGGAATTTAGGCGGAAAATCGCGGATTTCGCTCAATGCGCGATAGGTTTTCAAGACCACCGCCATCGACCGCTCGGCCATCCCTCCGCGGTGAAAATCACGCCACAATTCGCGGTTTTCACGCGCATCGCGGCTGACTCTCTTCGTCAGTGTAACCGGAAGTGTAACGATTGCGACAGGCGGGACGACACGTGATGAAATCGAGCCTTTCACGAATCCGCGCGCCTGATGTCTGCCGACATGGCGTCCTTCTGGACTCAGCCGCTGTTCGATCTCGTGTTCGCCGTAGCGTCTGCTGGCTCGGCGTTCGACGCGTTCAGTCCCGCACCGAACGCACCGCCCGAGGCGAGACGTGCGCAGAGAGCGTGACGCGCCGCCGCCTTGCACGCGCTTGGTCACTCCGATCCACGCGGCGACCTGCCCCGTGTGCGGATCGCGGCAACAGGACTGGACGCACCCGCCGCCCGACGCCGCATCGCTCGAGCAAGTGCTGCAGTCGCTCCAAAGGCAGCATGGGGATGCCGGACCAGACGGTCGATCGTTATCGACAGGCGAACGCGCTGACGAGACCGCGATCGCGCCTCTGCCGGTCGTGGCGCCGCTGGACGTGGCGGCGCGACCGAGTGCGGCCGTGCTACACCTCGCGCCACCCGCTCCGCCAGAAACACACACGCCGGCGCACCGAGTCGTGCGTCTGGGCGACGCGCCCGAGTCACCGATCCATTCAGAAAACCCAGACGACTGGGAAGATTTGCCGATGCCGTCTGGAGACGTGTGGCGCGCACCCAAAGGACTGACCGCCATGGGTGATCGTGCGTACAACGCCTTTCACGTGCGGAAGGCGTTTCGTCGCATGAAGTGAGGTCGCCGAGTCAGCACGGCTGGCCGATTCTGCGGATCAAAGTTTTCCTGATCCGAGAGATCACCGACCGCCGAGGATCCGCGAGCCCATACCGCGGGCGAGACCGTCAAGCCCTCTCAGGAAGAGATCCAGACGCGGAGCTCCCGGTCGGGGGATTGCGCCACATTCTGCGGATCACCCGCCATGCGCGATGTGTCTCGGCTTGATGGTGCTGGCGTGACGTGCTGACGGGTCACGCCGCGCGATGCCTGAGCTCGGTGCGCCTGAGCGCCGTGCGCATGGATTCTCCGTGCCCGACGCATCCAAGGACCGAGTGGGCCACCCGGTCTGCCGGCATGGCCCCGCCTGGATCGACACCCAATCCACATGACGACAAATTTAGTCAGCCCGCGCCTGGAAGTCTGCGTTGGTGCAGTCTAAAGTCGGCCTTGACTCAGCTTCGACGGGGTGACCCGGACAGCGGCCCGAGGCAAGGGCCGACGAGCGCTCCAGATGAAGCGTTGGCAACCATTGCCGTGATCGGCGGGCGGAGACGAACACCCGAATGGTGTTCGGCGGCTACCTGGTCCCCGGCGCGTTCGGTCCCCAGCGCCGCGCAGGGTCGACATCGCGGCGAATCGATTCCCGCGGCCGCGCTCACGCGGTAGACTCTCCGCTTATGCCGAACAAGAGCGCGTTCGCGTCGACGTTCGACACGCTGAAGGATCTGCTCAAACGCGCCGACAGCAACCTGCTGGTGACCGTCGACAAGCCGGGCGATTTCCAAGTTGCCGATCCGGTGCGGAAAGATCGGACGGGCCGGCCGCTCTTCGTCGCCGCCGTGCAAATCAAGAAGAACTACGTCAGCTATCACTTGATGGGTGTGTACGCCTCGCCAGAGGTGACGCGCACGATCTCTCCGGCGCTGAAGAAACGCATGCAGGGCAAAGCGTGTTTCAACTTCACGGCGCTCGATCCCGAGCACGGGAAAGAGCTCGCCGCACTGACGAAAGTGAGCGTCGCGGTCATGAAGTCCGTGAAGCTGCCCTGGGGCGGCTAGCTGGCGGCTGAACCACGCATCTTGCAGGATTGGCTGAGCGCACATTCGGCTGCGTCTCGACCGATTCGCGCCGTTGCGCGGGACGCACAGAGGCGTTGCCAAGAACACTTTGCCACGGGCAATTGCGGGAGGCCTTCTGGACCGAAAAGTCCACGCAATGGGAAGCCGAGCTGCGCATCATCGACGCCGAGATCGCGAAAGCTGACCGCCGTCAGACGGCATCGGCCGTCAGCGCCGAAGGGATCTTAGAACTCGCGACAACGCGGAATTCCTCTACAACTCGCAGGGTACGACCCAACAGCGGCGACCGGTCGAAATCGTTTTCGAACTGCACGTGCGATCGCGGATGTCTTTTCCCACATACGCTTCGCCGTTTTTCCGAGCGGCGCCGATGTGATCAGCAACAGCGCGCGCGACGCCGCATTGTGATTGCCGTTGAGGCGCTGTTCACAGGCGTGCGCCCGCGCGAAGGCGTCTGTCATGTCACCCTTATGAAACACGCAGATGCAGCGATTCAACTCGGCTACCGCATTGCGTGCCGATAGTGTCGCGGCCTTGTCCACGACGGCCAGTGCGTTGTCCCAGTCCTTTGTCAGCTGCAGATGAACCGCCTGGTTCACCGTCGCGCAGTATTGTTGCCATCGCGCTGTGCTCTCATCGACCTTCACTCGGAGCTTCTTGCCGACGGGGGAATCGGCGATAAGGCGGACTCCCGACTCGATCCGCTTCGACGAGGTCCACAGTGTCGAATTGCGTTGCCAAGTTCACAAGCATCATCCATGTCTCGAAATCGCCGGTCGCCATTCTGCTCGTACACCTCTTCCACGATGAAGAACTTGGCCCCGGGGTCCTTTCGGTCGACATCACCACTTTTTCGCGGAAATGTCGCCGCGGCGTCGCTGCAATACTCGAGCATATTCGCGTGACCCTGGTGCATGCGGGAACACCTTCAGCTCGAAGGTGATCAGGCGGGCATCGCGGTGCCGCAGTGGGTAGAGTTCGTCCAGCCGATTCATCTTCTCCGTCTTGCCGGTTCGCTCGACGCTGCGACTCCTCCTGCAGTTCTTCTCCTCTTTTCAGTACGCGATTACTGAAGCGATGGGCGTCGATCGTTACCGCACGCCGTCATTCGCCGGATATCCTGAGCGTCCAATCTCCGCGTATACCTCGAAATCGAGTGACGAGAGAGCGAGTCCGCTAGAATCATCCCAATGAGAGGCCCAATGCACACGTCGCGACGCCGCGTGATCCTGCTGCTGCTGATATCGGTTCTGGTCGCGACTGGGTCGGCTCAGACCCAGCCGAGCACCGTCCAGGACGAGTACGCCGTGTACGAGCTGCTCGCGCCGGACACTGGCTCGTTTCGCACCGTCTACGAAGTCTCAGTGACGACACCAGGAGCGACGACGTTCTTCGACAAGATCGGCAGCGGCCTCAGCTTCGTCAAGAGCGCCGACGATGGCGTCATCGACCTGATGACGGGGGCGCCGCTGAAGTTCGAGGAGACGCCCGGCGGGCTCCAGATCCATCTCGCTCGACCGGTCCCGGCCGATGGCGGTCAGGCACGACTCCGCATCGTCAAAACCTACAAGGACGCGAAGAGCTATCAGCGCGCGGGCAACGACGTGCGGTTCGAGCGCTCGATTGGCCTGCCGCGCGCGGCCTTCGTCCTGCCGGCCGGTTATCGGCTGGTCGCGTGCAACGTGCCGTCGCAGGTTCTCGCAGAGGAGGACGGTCGAACTCGCGTGACGTTCATGAATCAAGCACCCGGGCCGTTGCCGCTCATCGTCACGATGCGTCCCGGGGTGCCCAGCGGCAATGCGGCGCGGCCTCGCACATTGACCAACGCGCGAAGCTGGGAACCGCCGCCGGCCCAGGGACCAACCGAACGCGCGCGGCTCACCGAACGCGCTCACCAGGATCGCGATATCGTCTACTTTCTCCAGGACCCGACGACCAACGCGTTCAGTCTGTATCACGACTACACCGAGTCACGCGAGGGTGTCGACAAGTACCTCAACGTGGTCCGGACCGGAAGCACAGTATCGAACCCGTCCGGGAGAATCCTGGACACCGGCGAAGCGCTCAAGGGCGACATCCTCACGGGCGCGCAGATGAAGGCGTCGCGCATCGACGCTGGTGGCGAGATGGTCGCCGACGATCAGCAGGTCGTGGTCACGCGGTTCGGACCCGTGAAGAAGGGACAGTCGATTCGCCTGCGCCTTTCGGAAACCTACACGGCGCCGCAAAGCTATCGACTGGAGGGTGACGAGCTCGTGTTCGAGCGGAGCTTGGGCCGGCCGCGGAATTCCGTCGTGCTGCCGTCGGGATGGTACCTGACCGCGCTCTCGATTCCGGCGGTCGTACGCGAGACCGAGGATGGACGGACGCGCGTCGACTTCGTCAACGGACGGCCGGACTCGATCGATGTGCTGCTGAAGGGAAAGCGGCTTGCTACTTCCGCGGCGCGACCAGCACCCTGATCCGTCCCGCGCAGATCGACAAGTTGCTCCTCGCGTCCACTGCCATGTGCGGGTGCGCGATCAAGGTTGGCCGTCGAACACACGTTACACGGCTGTTCTTGCCCAGCCGAATCGCCGACGAGTCGTTGTGGATATGATGCTGGCCGCCGACACGGGCACCGACGTCGAGAAATCATCCGGAGGTGTCACGTGAGATGGAGCGCCATCGTGGTTCCGCTGCTCATCACCCTGCCATTGGCGTGGTCACACATCGCGAGCTGGTTTGGCGGCAGGTCGCGAAGGGTGGAAGCGGCACCGCTGCCGTCGCCTAAGTCGCGGGAGCTCGACGAATTCAGACGCAAGCTGGCGAACATCAACATCGAAGATCTGCAGCCTCCTCACGCGTCTCATGCCTCTGAGCCGTGGGACAAGTACTGGCGCTTGCAGTACGAGACCGGCGTCTGGGGGTTTCACGACATGTTCGTCGACGATCGGGAGCTCGTGAGCGTCATGAACGCGCGTGGGTTCCGCACGGTGCTCTGTGTCGGAGCCGGACTCTCGGTCGAGCCGCACGCGCTTGTTGCCGCCGGATTCGCCGTGACGATGCTCGACATCTCGCCCGATGTGGTCGCGGCCATGCGCGCCATTCAGTTCAAGCCCGAAGCATTCGGTCGGGTTCTCGACGCCGCGCAACTCCGGCCGGGCGGAAGCTTCGAGGCCGTCGCCGGTGATCTGAGCGACGTCGCGTTCTGTCCCGGCCCATATGATGTCGTCATCGAACGCAAGACGCTCCAGCTCTTTCCCGACACTGAGCGCGGCGGCGCACTTGCCGCTGTCGCGCAGCGCATGAACCCGAACGGCATCCTCATCACGCACGTACACGACGGATGCGCCTCCGCGACGCGGCCGGCGACCCATTACGTCGCCCCGTTTCTCGCGGGGTGTGGGTTCACACGAGGCACGCTCGAGTCATCGAAAGCGACGCCAGGCCGCACCGCCGTCACATTTCTGTCGACGGGTTGAGCTGCGGGGAATCGATCGCTCCGAAATCCGTTACGGCTGAATGACACCACCTTCGACGAATGCATGAACGGGCGTCCATGAACTGAACATCTGGGTGCAGCCCCTCATGGCGGTGACGGTCGCGCTAGGAGCGCGCAGCCTCGCTATCTACTTGTCAAGAAAGTAGAGCCACGTTTTCGCCGACGGTGCGTCTCGTCGCTGGCTTCGTTCGTGGTCACAAAGTTGCCCCACTGGGTTGCTGCCTTCCGTCCAGTAATCGTGACCGCGATTAATCCGGCGTATTCAAACCGCCTTTATCGCCGCCGCGATCGCGCGGGTCGATGGGCGGAAGGTGGATAACGCGCGGTGGCTGGCGGATTTCTACGAGACGGCCTGCTACAGTGTCGGGCGGCCGGCGCGGCGGACTCGGAGGCGATGCGGATGTTTCGTGTGCGTTGGCGCGTGCGAAGCGCGGCGCTCACAAGTTTCCCCCGGCGTGTTGGTGTGCTCCCGATGAGGACGCTCGTCTAACGCTCCGGACGCGATAGCCCCGGGCGGCGACGACGGCGAGTCCGAAGGCGAGCAGTGTCAGCGTCGCCGGCTCGGGAATCGGCTGAAACGCCAGGTCGCCGACGAAGGTCCTGCCCGTGGTCCCGACCAGCGTTTCAGCGGCGGTCGCCGGGTTGATCGTGAAGAGCTGCGCGGCGTCTCCGTTTCCGGCGAAGATGACGCCATCCGTCGGACGGATTCCCAGCGCGCCGTAAAATTCGACCGCGGGGATGTTGGTAAGTACCGCGGCGTTGAGCGGGTTCAACGTTTTCAGCGCGATATTCGTGAGGTTGTCGTTTATGTCGAGTTCGGCGGCCGACATGTACAGTGTGCCGTTGGGTGCGAACGCGATACTGCCGAAAAAATCGCCCGTGTCTCCAATAAAGGTTGCAAAGCCCGTCAGCGGATCGATGGTGTAGAGGCGCCCCTGCCCGCCGAGCTGATCCTGTGCGCCGCGGATGCCGTAAATCGTCTGCGTTCCGGGTTGAACCGCCAGGTCTGCGATGCTGATCCCGACGCCTCCGAGCGTGATCGGGATCGGAGCGGTCAGCAGCTGGCCGTTCACAGGATTCAGACGGATGAGATTGCTTGCCCCGGTGGGTCCCGGCGGTGGAGGAAATCCGCCGGCCGGCTGCGTCGTCCCGTATAGATTCCCGGAAGCGTCGAAAGCCAGACCTGAGATCCTGCTGACGCCCGCCGGATGACCGACCACCGTCACGGCGCCGGTGGTCGGATTGACGATGGCGAGCGAGCCGTCGTTTGTCGAATCGCCGTTGTTGTGGCCCCCCAGTCCCCCGAACAGAATCGGATCCGCCGCGCTCGGCGTCGCCGAGAGCGCGATTGCCGCAATCAGGGCCGGGAAAAGGTGCAGTCCGTTCGGCGCGCGCATGCGAACCTCCTCCTGATTCCGAAAGTTTGGGTAATCGCACGCAATCAGGACGCCAGATTGACCTCGATCTTCCCGTGACGGCATGTCATTGCGGCGGCGACGGTTAGTCGCGAGCCCGGTGCACCTTCTTCAACTTCCTGATGAAACTCCGCCTTTGCGGATGAGTTCTTTCGGCGAGATGGAGGAACTTCTATCGCAGGGGATCGGCAGACCTGCTGATGGCGCCGTTTTGCCGGTGCTGAGATATTTCGAGTGCGTCCACGCTGCTTCGCACCACTCGTGCGCTCGCAGGGCTACGTTGTCGGCTCGTTCCGCAAGCGGTGTGCGAGGTGCTCGATGGTGTGGTGCGTCCGTAGAGCGACAGTGATATTGACCCCGTCGCGACATCAATCCTGACCCCCTCGGGAGGAGGGTCGAATGGAGCTCCCGGCGGGTGTTCTGGTATCTCCGGCGGCGGAGGTACCGGTGATCGACGGCGACATCGTGTCCGCGATTCGCGATCTGGCGAGGCGCGGAGTCGGCAGCAAGACCATCGCAAGGCAGCTCGGCATTGCGCGAAACACCGTGCGCCGCTATCGACGGCGCGGGTGACCGCCGGCGTGCAGGACCGGCCCGCAGCGCGGAAGCTATCGAATGGCGATCGGCAGCTGTCGCGCGAGCTCTACGCCGGCATGGCCGGCAATGCCGTCGTCGTGCAGCGGCTCCTCGCCGAGCGCGGTGTGGTCGTCACCGCTGCTCGCCCGGCGACGTTTCGACGCGGACCGTCGCGCGCGCGGCAGGGTCGGGCGGAGCGGATGGGTTTCACGACCACCGCCACCGACCACTCGGCCATCCCTCCGCAGTGAAAATCTGGCCCAAATCCGCGTCGTTCCTCGATGCCGAGCGGGCAACCGAAGTTTGTCACCGCAAGTGAACGAACGGCACGAGCGCGACGCCGCAGGACCGCGCCTACCCGATCATTCCAGCTGCGCTCCAGCCCTGCGCGGCGGTGTAAAAGCCGTTCGAGGACCTAACACAGCAGCTCACTGATCTTGCGAAGTTGACAGTTGGGCCGGCGATCGGTGCACTGATCACGGTGTGCGTTGTCCAAGACGGAGCGAACCAGTTTGCGCCCGACGGCAGCCAAAATCGACCCAGGCTCAACGTCAGGAGACTCTTGCCTCAGTGGTGTCGGTTCTTGAAAAGTGCATCACGCGCTCAGCAGTCTTCCGAATCACGATACGCGGATCAGAGTGCCGCTCACCTTGACCCGGAAAGAGGTCCGGAGGCCGATAAGCGAACGGCAAAGCGCTGGGTGACGTAGAAGTCAGTTTCTTGATTTGATCCGTGAGATCACCGACGGATCCACACCTTCGCCGCGCGCGATCTCGAACCCCTCAAGGCACCTGTCGATCGCCCGCCGGCCGCAACTCAGTTGCGCGGTGCGCCTGCGGCAACGTACCCCGAACGCGTCTGGACCGTCAGCGGCTCCGACCCGCGCACGACCACGTTGATACGACGATAGGTGCCGTCCAACGCCGCGTTGATGGGCGCGTATGCGATCGTGTACTGGTTGCGAATCTGACGCGCGAGGGTCGCGACAACCCTGTCGATCTCGTCAATCGTCGCCGGATAGTACGCGGTGCCGCCAGTGCGACTCACGATCTCGTCGATTTCGCGCCGGCCTTCTTTCGCGTTTGACGAGTCGGCGTTCTCGAACAACCCGATCGCGTAGATCGCGACGTCGCTCTCTCCGGCTACAGCAAGAATCTGCTTCGTCGTCGCCGCGCTCGCATTGTCTCGACCGTCGGTGATGAGCAGCAGGACCCGGCGATCGCGTGCCGCGTGCTGCCCCAGATACCGTTCGGCCAGGGCGACCGCATCGCGCATCGCCGTGCCGCCGATCGCGTCGCTCCGGGCGATCCGCGCCTCGATGCTCGCGACGTCGCTCGTCAGCGGCACGTCGAGCCGCGGCTTGTCGGCAAAATTCACCACGCAGACTTCGTCGAGTGGATTCGATGCGCGCACGAATTCCAGCGCCGCCGCTTCCACTCGCGTCCGCAGCCGGCGCATGCTGCCGCTGTTGTCGATCAACAAGGCGACCGACACCGGTATGTCGTCGCGACGGAAGAGCGTGATTGGCTGGAGTCTTCCGTTCTCGTACACGCGAAACGCTGACTGATCGAGGGTCGTGACTTCGTCTCCACGCCGATTCTTCACCGTCGCGTGCAAAACGACGAGCCGGGTTTCGGCGCGAAACGTTGACAGCTGGCCTGCATCGCGCTGATGAGCCGACAGGCAGACCACGAGGATTGCGACAGACAGCCGCATCACGGCCGGCCCGGCGCCAGCTTGACCTCGATGGGCGTATCGGCCGAGAAGTGGACTTCCTGCCCCTTGCCGAGGATATTCGTGTACACGGTGCGAACGGCCCCGACGACGCCGAGCGCGACGCCCACGGGGGGCGACACGCGAGCAACGGCAATCCCAATCAGCCCGAAGCCGAAAAACCCGCCGAGGCTTCGCGCGGCCGGATTGCCGGCGCGCACGGAGGCCGACGTCGTGCGCACGCCGGCCGTGCCGGGCGTTTCGAGGCCGCGGCCCTCGCCCTGCTCGAACGATCCCCGCAACGCGAGCAGCGCCAGCGCCGGCGCCACGAACCGGGTTTTCGAGTTCGTGACGGCAGCGCCGCCCTCGTCGTCCAGCACGACCGCGTCCTCGCCGCTCACATCAACCGCGTGGAGCGCGGCGAGCAGAGGCGCTGCATCGGCGTTCGGCGCGTCGACGCGTTCGAACAGAAACCGGAGCTGGCCGTTTCGATGAAGCCACCGGGCCCGCTGCGCGTAGGTGACTTCGCCGGTCAGCTTCGTCCCTTCTGGATAAATCAGACGTCCATCGTCGGCGAAGACAGGCTCGGTGAGCACGGCCTCGAGGAGCGTGCCGCGCGGCGTCGTGGCCGAATCGAGTGTTGTCGTGAGATGCGCAGTCAGGATTGAGGAAGGCGCTGGAACGCTGCCGTCTGGCGCCGACGCGCGCGCCGGCGCCGTTCCCAGCGGTATCGGCGCTTGCAGCGCGGCGTTGTACACGGTGTCTTGTGTGAGGAATTGCGGGTGATAGGGAGACCGATCGATGAGCCATGCCTTCACACGCTGCATCCGGCCGGGATCCTTGACCGACGCGACGGTGCCCTTGACGCGATCCTTCGCGGCGGTAATGGCATCGACGACGCGTCGTCTGCCCGCCCGCGTCGCGCGGGCAACCTTGCCGTTGGCGCGTGCTTCATCGTCATCGCGCGCTGTCTGGCGCCTCACGTCGATGATCGGCCGGTCGGCAACCGCTCGAATAGGAATCCGCTCGCCGTTGGCGGCCACCGAGCCGAACTCGAGCACGATTGAGCGGTGCGGCGAGAAATCACCGGACAACATCGACCGCACGCGATTCGTTCGCGACGGAGGATCGAGCGACGCAATTCGAGCCTCGACTTCCGTGCCGACGGGCAACACCAGGCGGTCGTACACGTAGACCGGTTCCACAAGCGTGGCATGGACGATCTGGCCGACGTGATGCACGGTGGTCGTCTCGGTCAGCTGAACGCGGAGGACGCGTCCCGTTCGCACGACCAGCTCGACCTGCTCGGCTGCCTGCGCGACTACTGGTCGCGCATGCGTGAGCAGGAATCCGGCAAGGAGACAACCCAGGGTGATCCGCATCTGGGGGCCGCTGGTCCCGAATCGTACTCTGCCTCGAGGACCAGGGTCATCAAGGAAGCAGTACTGAAGAATCACGCGCGACGAACGCTCTGGAGCGGCCCGCGCGATTCGAGGCGCGAATCGAACGAGTGACCGAGCCGGGCGCATACGTTCAAACGGGTATCGTCGCCGCTGCCCATCCGGCGGGATCGGTATCCGACTTGATCATGTGGGACAGATCGACGAGCAGCGCGTCGCCCTCGCGACGGATCTGCAGCCGATCCATGTTCCGCGTCGCACGGCCGGAGATGAACGTGCCGTTCGGCTGGTACTTCGACTCGTGCTTCGGGCACTGGAAGCGGTTGTCCTTCGGTAGCCACTTCAGCGCGGTGTTTTCATGCGGGCAGGACAAGTTGAACGCGTAGACGTGGCCCTGCGTGCGCACGATGATGATCTGCTGTTTGCGATCGATCGTGACGCCATCGGCCGCCGGAAACGGGTACTTCTGTTCGCCCGCCGCTTCGACGCCGTCGACGAACAGCACAGGAAGCGCCGCAAGGCCGAGCCCTGCAACAATCTGTAGAAAACTCCGGCGGGATGGACAATCAAAACAGCTCATCATCCGATGTTGGGCAGCGCCACGCCGCCAAGGGTGGTCAGAAACCAGAGCGCGATGCTCGCCGTCGCGCTCACGCGCAACGTACGCCACGCGCGGCGGTCACCGGACAGTGCGCGACGTTCCGCACCCCAGAGCACCACCCCATTGATCACGAGGGCCGCAACGAGTCCGATCTTGATCCAGAAGAATCGTGAATAGAGGAACGTGTCGAAATCCGACGCGAACAGCAGAAAGCCGCTGACGGTGATGAGCACCAAGGACCCCACCACGAAGGCGTGCGTGCTTTGGAGCGTCTCGAGCAGCGTGCGCCGAGATAACTCATCGGACGGCACGGCCTTGAGCAGCGCACGGTCTGTCGTGACCGCCAGGCCGCCGCCGGCGATCAACGCACCGACGTGCACGAACGCGACGAGCGTTCGAATGGCTGCGTGGTTGGCATAGAACGATCCCCACGTTTGTAATAGGTCTGCCATTACTTATTGCCGAACAGCATCAGCAGGTAGGACGCAGTCGCTACGCCCATGGTCGTGAACACGACCGTGCGATGGGTGCTCTTGTTCTGATCGAAGTTGACCAGATTGCGTCCACCTGGGCCGGTCCCATACGCGGCCGCGAAACCGGCATCGGCACCGAGCATCATGATGCCGTGCGCGAGCCGCAGCTTCTTGTGGTGCGGGTCTTTCCAGCCCTCGACGAGATTCCACATGCCGGTGACGGTTTGCACGGCGAAGAGTCCGGTGATCGCCGTGCCGACCGCAATGTGAGCACCGCGATTGGCGCTGGTGCGGCTGTACGGATCGTTGTACAGGGATTGCCCGAGAATCGCTTCGGTCCCGAGCAGCGGCAGCGTGGCGAAGCTGGCGTACTTATGAATCTTGGCCCGCGTTTCGTAGCCTTGGCTGTACTCAATTGCCGTCGGCCGTGGCGTCTGATCCTGATCGGGCGGATCCGCACTCTGCGCACGCGCCGCCGGCGGCGCGATCCACAACACGACGAACAGAATCATAAAACTGCGAAGGCTGTTGGACATGTCCACTCTCCGTCGAAGCACAATTGCTGCCAATAAAACGGGGATATTCAATATTTACGAAGTGAACTGTCGGATCATTCGTGCCGTCGCACGACCGCTCTGCCGAACATTGAATGTGGTGCTCCGATCAGCTCCCGGCGCGCTGCCGCGCTGTCCTCCGGAGAGGAAGCGCTGTCCACGATTCACGTGAGGTTCATGTTCGCCCCGGCCCCAGGGTCGCGGCGCTCCACCGAGCTGCAGGTGGGCGTCGCGGTGGATGGCCGCGGGAGCCGTACGACGAACACACTGCCGCACCTCGACGGATCGAGTGTGAGCGTGCCGTGATGTTGCTCGGCAATCCATCGAGCGATCGGGAGGCCCAGGCCGCCGCCTGACTCCGCCGAGCGCGATGGATCGAGACGGACGAACCGGTCGAACACACGATCTCGATCCGCGTCCGGAATTCCTGGGCCAGAGTCTGCAACGGTAATCGTCACCGTCGCGGCGTCTGCGGTGAGGACCACATTGACCGAACCGCCCGCCGGCGTGTGTTGCACCGCGTTGTCGAGCAGGTTCGTCATCATGCGGTGGAGTAAGCCATCGTCTCCATCAATCGCGATGTCCGGCTGGAGCTCGGACCTGATACGGAGGCCCTTCGGCATCGCGACCACGGCGACCGCTCGGACCGCATCGCCGACGACTTCGTCGACATACAGTCGGCGCATCGGTACGTCATACCCGCCGGCGTCGGCGCGGGCGAGCACGAACATGTCCTGGACCATCCGACTGAGACGCGCGGTTTGGTCGCCGATGATGGCGAAAGCCTCCCGGTACTCGGCTTCTTCCCGCCGCGTCTGACTGAGCATGACCTCCGTGGCGGTCTGGATCACCGAGACGGGCGTCCGCAGTTCGTGCGACGCATCGGCCATGAACTGGCGCTGGGTGCGCAATGCCACGCCGAGCCTGGCCAGGAGCTCATTGAAGGCGCGCGCCAGCTGTCCGAGTTCGTCCGTGTCGCTTGGCGCGTTCAACCGCCAGTCCGGAGATTTTGCCGATATGACCGCTGCTTCGTTCGCCATCGTGCTGACCGGCCGAAGCGCCGACGAGGCGACCCACCACGAGACACCGGCGGTGGACAGGATGATGATTGAGCCCGCCACGATCAGCACGCGCAAGAGCAGGAGCCGCTGGATCGCGATTCGATCGAGCGGTCCGGCCACCACGATCGTGTAGTCGCCAGCGGCCGACCGTTCCGGCCGTTGCAGCAGCCGCCACGGCTTTCCACTCTGCACGACGGTGACGATCGTCGGATGCGGCGGTCGGTCGCGCGCCGGGAACACCCCGATGGCGTCGAACCCGTGCCAGTGTGCCGCAATCGGTTGCCCGACGACGTCCAGAATGGCGGTGGCGCGATCGGCGACATCGATCGAATTGCGCGTTTCGTGAACGGCACGCAGCAGATTCCCGCTTTCGCCGAGCTCCTCCTGCATCACCCGCGCGACCGCCGCGCCCAGATTATCGAGCTCGGCATCGAACTGCGCCGCCGCCCATCGTGTGTGCAGCCACAGCGCGCCTGCGCCGAACGCCGTCAGCGCAATGGCCATCATGGCGCTGAACCACAGGGCGAGTCGCAGCCGAATTGACATCGTCATTTGCGATGAGCGCGCGGGCGTACGAGCTGATACCCGGCGCCGCGGCGAGTTCGGATGAAGGATTCCGGTTCGCGGTCGATCTTGCGGCGCAGACGTTGGACATAGACGTCGATCACGTTGGTCGTCGGGTCGTATCGGTTGTCCCAGACGTGCTCGGCGATCTCTTGACGCGAGACGACGGCACCCTCATTCCGGCACAGGTACTCGAGCAACGCGTACTCTCGCGCCGTCAGGTCGAGCGGCTGGTCGTCGAGCAGCGTTTCGCGGGTTCGCGTGTTCAGTGTCAGCGGACCGCACTGCACGCGTTCGTCGAGCGGCGGCAGCGCGCGGCGGCGTGTGACGGCGCGGAGGCGCGCCAGCAGTTCGTCAAAGTGAAACGGCTTCGTCAAATAGTCGTCGGCGCCGGCATCCAGGCCGGCGACGCGATCCCCGACGGCGTCGCGAGCGGTGAGCATCAGGATCGGCACGGCGTTCCCCGCCGCACGGAGGTCGCGGCAAACATCGAGGCCGTTCTTGAGCGGCAGAAGCAAGTCGAGGATCACAACGTCGTAGGACGCTCCCATGCACGCCTGAACAGCCGATGCCCCGTCAGCGGCGACGTCAACGGCATAACCGTTCTCCCGCAGGCCCTTGGCAATCATCCGGGCGGCCGAGCGTTCGTCTTCGACGAGGAGGATACGCACGGGAGTCTCTATACAATGCCGCGCCACCGGCATCCGTTGCGAGCCGGCTTGCGAAGATGAACGACGGATTAACCTCCTCGCGTCGTCGCCGTGTAAGGACGTGGCTGTTTCCGGCACATCAAAAAACACAAGCGGTTGCGCGCGTGTCTGCCGGTACATGCGTTGCACAAGCTGCCTCGCAATCGCGTTCGCGTTGATTGCCGGAATCCGGCAATGTCTGCCAGCAGGATAAAAAGAATGAAAGAGATGTTCGAAAAGCCGTCCCGCCGTTCATTTTGTGCTCACGCCGTCACGCTCGCCGTCTTCAGTGGAGCGGCGATGCTGCTCGAAGGTTGCAGCGGCAGCCCGACAGGACCGAGCAACGCGCCGTCACTGCCGACGGTGAGCGGGACTCGAACCGCGAGCGGCGTCACAGTCACGATTGACGCGTCCTCTCCGCTCTCATCCGTTGGAAGTGCCGTCCTGGTGCAAACGTCGATCGGCGATTTCTTGGTCGCACACACCGGCCAGGATACCTACGCCGCGATGACGGCGACCTGCACGCATCAAACGTGCACGATCACCGGCTTCCAGAATCAGAAGTTCGTGTGTCCGTGCCACGGCTCGACGTTCGATTTGAACGGGCATGTGCTGATGGGGCCTGCGCCCGTGTCGCTTCGGCAATACGCGACGCAGTTCTCGAACGGCGTGCTCACGATCGCCGCCTGAAAACGCGATGCGTGAAGCCGGTCGGACATGAACGCCTCATGAGCAAGCACGAGAAAATCGCCGAGTATCAACGACCGGTTGGTGGTATGACGAGACTCGCTCACGATCTCCCGCTGGCGCATTGACGGCCGATGATAAGATTCCGGCATCTATGAAGAGGTTGAGTGCCCTCGCGTTAATCACGTGCACGGTGGGCGGTGTGGGTGCGGCGCAGGACTCGAAGGTGCAGCGCGGCAAGTACCTCGTGGAAGAAGTGGCGCGCTGCCAGGAATGCCATACACCACGCACCGACGCCAACGACTTCGATCGAGCGAAGTGGATGAAGGGAGCGACGCTCGTCGCCGTGCCGTCCACACCGATCCACGGCTGGCATCAAAAGTCTCCGGACATCAGTTCCACCAGTCCACTGTGGCAACGGTGGGGCGACGAAGGCGTCATCAAGTTCCTCGAGACGGCGAAGAACCCGCGTGGTGGAACGGCGGGTGCACCGATGCCCGCCTACACGCTGTCGCACGACGACGCCGAAGCGATCGCGATGTACTTGAAGTCATTGCCCTAGCCGAATCGCGTCGGTCCACGGGTTTCTCCCGTGAGCGTGCTCCGCGCCACTCAACGTATTTTCTCGTTTCTCTGGTCGCCGCTGGCGCCGCCGCCGGGCAGACGCCCTCGCCACTCCTGCTCGATCGTAGTCGCTCACGTCGTAGTCGAATACCGACTACGATCGAGTGCTATCATGCCCGACCATGCGCGATCCGGTCATCCGTGAGTTCCTCCTCGCGTTCTGGAAGATTCACATCCTGCACCATGCCGACGAACACGGCGTCTACGGGCAGTGGATGCTCGAAGAGCTGCACCACCATGGATATCGGTTGAGCCCCGGCACCCTGTATCCCATGCTCGCCCGCATGGCCAGGCGCGGGTGGCTTCGCGCTTCCGAGCCGGCGCGATCGAAGGGACCGCGCATCTACCGGTTGACGCCGCGTGGCGAGGACGTCTTGAACCAGATTCGCGGGGCGCTCGACGAGCTGTATCGAGAGGTCGGCGCGCATCGCCCTGCACCGGGTCGATCCAGCAAGCGTCCGCGGCCGATACGCCGTGGCGCACAGGAGCGCGCGCTTCGCACCAGACGCAGATAACGCGGCCCTGAACCGAGCGCCTGATCAACACCCAACATGAAACTCATCGGTCGACCTGTTGACACGCGCTCGTTTCTGGACGCTACGATTTTCGTAGACGCTAAGCGATAAGATCATGACAAGGAAACGAGCCGTGCTTGCGTCCGCACCACGCCACTCCGCGACGTGCGGCAGCTGTTCAATGCACTGTTGGCGTACATCCGAGCTCCGATGCCAAGGCTAACGATGCGACCGTGTCTTCAGAGCATCCTCGTGGTCACCGCCGTCGCCGCGGTGCCGGCTCGTAGCGCGGCGCAAACACCAGCGGCTCAAGAGCCGCTCCCGACGCTGACACTCGACCAGGCGATGCAGTACGCGATCGACCACTATCCAGCCGTCCGCGCCGCGATCGAGCAGGTGAACGCATCGACCGCCAACGTCGACGTTGCCAAATCGACGTATCTGCCGCGCCTCGACTCGCTGTGGCAGACGAATCGCGCCACCGCGAACAACATCTTCGGCCAGCTCCTGCCGCAGTCGGTCATTCCCTCGATGTCCGGTCCAGTGCTGCCGTCCGCCTCGTCCGACAGCGTGTGGGGCAGCGCCTTCGGGGCCCTGCTGTCCTGGGAGCCGTTCGACTTCGGCTTGCGCGACGCCGGGATCGCAGGCGCCGAAGCGGCCGTCGCACGCGCGCGGGCGGGCGAGACGCTGACGCGTCTCGACGTCGCCTACGCGGTCGGGGCGGCGTACCTCGACGTGCTCGCGGCGCAACGCGCCGTGACGGCCGCGCACGCGGACTTCGATCGGCGCGACGTGCTCCGACGGACGGTGCAGACGCTGGTTGACAACCAGCTGCGTCCGGGCGCCGAGGCGTCGCGGGCCGATGCCGAACGCGCCGTGGCGGAAACGCGGCTCATTCGCGCGCAGCAGCGCGTCACGATCGCGCAGGCGTCACTGATGCGTGTGCTGGGGGTGAGCGCCGGTCCGCTGGCCGTCGCTGGCGACGCGTTGATGGCCAAGCCGCCCGGCGGCGACGTCACGCCAGCGGCCGCGTCTGCGCATCCGCTCGCCCAGGCCCATCAGGCGGCGGTCGATGAGGCGCGCGCGCAGGAGGACATCCTCGCGCACACGGATTATCCGCGCATCTATCTGCAATCAAGTTTCTTTGCGCGCGGCAGCGGGGCGAACCCCAGTGGTGTGTTCGGCGACGCTGGTGACGGCCTCGGACTCGACCGCGCGAACTGGGCCGCCGGCGTCCAGGTGGTCTTCCCGAACGTCTTCGATTTTTCGACGCTGCGCGCGCGGAAGGCAGCGGCGGCGGCGGCCACGCGATCCGAATTCGCCCTGTACGACGAGGCGCTGCTCACCGTGACCGGCGAACAACGGACGGCCGCGGCGCTGTTGCAGGCGGCGCGTGCCGTCGCCGCCAACACGCCCATCGAGCTGGCCGCGGCGCAGCAGAGCGAGAGCCAGGCCCGGGCGCGCTACAACGCGGGCCTGACCAGCATCATCGAAGTCGCCGACGCGCAAAGCCTGCTCGCGGAGGCGGAAGTGCAGGATCAACTGGCGCGCGTCGACGTGTGGCGCGCGCTCCTCGCCGCCGCTGCCGCGCGCGGCGACTTGACGCCGTTCCTCGCGCTGGTGCGCCAACCGTAGGGAGACCGTGGTATGTGGCTGATTCGCGCGGCGCTGCGGCGCCCGATCGCGACGCTGATTGTCGCGATCGCCGTGGCGCTCGGTTCCGTGCTCGCCATCACACGGATGCGGGTCGATATCTTCCCGAACCTGAACGTTCCGGTGATCTACGTCGCGCAGCCGTACGGCGGGATGAGTCCGGCGCAGATGGAAGGCTATCTCGTCTACTACTACGAGTACCACTTCCTCTACATCAACGGCATCCAGAGCGTCGAGGACAAGTCAATTCAGGGCAACGGCATTCTGAAGCTGACGTTCTACCCCGACACCGACATGAGCCAGGCGCTGGCCGAGACGATTTCGTACGTGAACCGTGCGCGCGCGTTCATGCCGCCGGGGACCGTGTCGCCGTTCGTGCTCCGCTTCGACGCCGGGACCGTCCCTGTCGGCTACGTCGTGATGTCGAGCGAGACCCGTACGGTGGGCGAGATTCAGGACCTCGCGCTGAACAGGGTCCGACCGGTCTTTGCCACGCTGCCTGGCCTGACGTCGCCACCGCCGTTCGGCGGCAACCAGCGCACGATGGTCGTCACCGTCAACCCGAATCGATTGCGCGCGTACAGCATGTCGCCGGATGAAGTCGCGCAGGCGATCAACAACGGCAACCTCTTGCAGCCGGCCGGCAACGTGCGGACGGGCACGCTGCTGCGGATCGCCGAAAGCAACTCGGTCACGCCGAACATCCAGGCGCTCAACGATCTTCCGATTCGCACGGGTGCCGGGCCGTCCGTGTACTTGCACGACGTCGCCACGATCCAGGACACGAGCGACATCCCAACCGGCTACGCACTCGTGAACGGCCGGCGTGCGGTTTACATCCCAGTGACGAAGCGGCCCGACGCGTCGACGGTCAGCGTGGTCAAGGAAGTGCGGCAGAACATCCCGTACTTTCAGACGCTGGTACCCGACGACATCAAGGTGAGCTATGAGCTGGATCAATCGCCGTACGTGACGAACGCGCTGAGCGCCGTCATTCGCGAAGGATTGCTCGGCGCCGTCCTGACGGGCTTGTTGGTCCTGCTCTTCCTTGGCGACTGGCGCAGTTCGTTCATCGTCCTGACGACGATTCCGTTCGCGCTCCTGACGTCAGTGGTGGCGTTGTGGCTGACGGGACAGACCATCAACGTCATGACGCTCGGCGGCCTCGCGCTCGCCGTCGGCATCCTCGTCGATGAGGGCGTGGTCGAAATCGAGAATATCGACGCCACGCTGCATCAGCAGCCGGACGTCTCGCCGGCGCGCGGTGTGCTGCTGGCGACGCAGCGGACGGTCATGGCGCGCTTTCTGTCGATGCTCGCCGTCGTCGCCGTGTTCGTGCCGTCGTTCCTGATGACCGGCGTCGCCCAGAACCTGTTCGTGCCGCTGTCGCTTGCCGTCTCGTTTGCGATGATCGCGTCGTTCCTGCTTTCGAGCTCGCTGTTGCCGGTCTTCTTTCTCTGGATCCATCGGCACATCGATCGTGCCCACAAGGCGCTCATCGCAGGACGGTGGGATTTCGACGCGGCTCGCGATCGGTGGGCGTCCTTCCTCGGTCGGCTCAGCGCGGTGCGATGGGCTCTGCTCGCCGCGTATCCGCTCGGCGTCGCATTGATTCTCGTCCTGCTCGGGCCGCGCCTGAGCCAGGAGCTCTTTCCCAGCCTCGGCGCGACGCAATTCCGCCTGCGCTTCGATGCGCCGGTCGGCACGCGTGCGGAAGAGACGGAGCAACTGACGACGCGCGTGCTCGACGAGATCCAGAAAACGGCGGGAAGCGAGAACGTGCTGATCACGCTCGGCTACGTGGGTACGCAGGGCGCCAGTTATCCGATCAACACCGTATTTTTGTGGTCGTCGGGTCCGCACGAGGCGGTGATGAACGTCGCGCTGCGGCCCGAGGCGCGCATCGACGTCGCCGCGCTCGAAGCGAAGCTGCGCGACGTGTTGCCGCCGCAGTTTCCCGGCTGCACGTTCTCATTCGAGCCGGGCGACCTTGTGAACCAGATCATGAATTTCGGCTCCCCGACGCCGGTCGAGGTCGCGGTCATTGGCCCGGATCTGAACGCGAGCCGTGCGTTCACCGATCGCCTCAAGGACGGCTTGGCCAACATTCCAGACCTCCGCGACCTGAGATACGAGCTCCCACTCGACTACCCGAGCGTCGAGGTGAAGATCGATCGGCGGCTGGCGGGACAATTGGGCGTCACGTCGGGACAGGTGGCGCGGTCGCTCTCCGAGGCGACGTACTCGAGCCGCTTCACGACGCCGAACTACTGGGCCGATCCGAACACCGGGATTGCCTACCAGGTGCAGGTGCAATATCCGCAGCCGCAGATTACGTCGCTGCAGGACGTTCGGGACATTCCGGTGATGCGGGGCCAGGCGCAGCATCCGTTGCTCGGCGACATCGCGAAGGTTGACGAAGGGACCGTCATGGGCGAATACGATCGCCGCAACGGCTTCCGCATGCTCACGCTCTCCGCGAACATCGCGGGGCAGGATCTCGGCGGGGTTTCGCGCAATATCGACGGGGCGATTCGCCGGCTCGGCGCGCCGCCGCGCGGGACGACGGTGCAGGTCCGCGGTCAGATTGCACCGATGCACGAGACGTTTGCGAACCTGAGCATCGGCCTCGGCCTGGCCGTGCTCGTCATCTTCCTGCTGCTCGCCGCCAACTACGAGTCGCTGCGTCTGGCCGGCGTGGTCCTGACAACCGCCCCTGCGACGATTGCCGGCGTCATCGTGCTTCTCCTGCTGACGCGCACGAGTCTGAACATCGAGTCGTACATGGGGGCGATCATGGCAATCGGCGTCGGCACCGCGAACGCGATCCTGCTCGTGACGTTCGCCGAGGCGCATCGACGCACTGGCGCCTCGTCGCTCGACGCCGGTATCGCCGGCGTGAAGGAACGGATGCGGCCGATCCTGATGACGACTTTGGCGATGATCGCCGGCATGATCCCGATGGCGCTTGCGGCAGAGGTCACCGCGCCGCTCGGCCGCGCCGTCATCGGCGGCCTCATCGCGGCGACCGTCGCGAACCTGACCGTGCTGCCGTTCGTGTTCGCCACGGTGCAGCGCCGGGCGTCGACCGGGTCGCCGTCACTCGATCCCGACGATCCAGAGAGCCGCTTCGCGGCGGCGGAAGAGCGATGAGACGCGTCTGGATGGTGGTCGGTCCACTGCTCGTGACGAGCCTCGCCGCGGGCGGATGCGGACGTCAGGATAATGTGTTCGCCCAGGCGGGTCGGCCAACACCGCCGTCGCCGCCGCCGCAGATCGAGGCGACGAGAGTCGTCGCGCGGACACTCAGCACGACCGTGAATCTGCCGGGGGAGCTGACGCCGTACGAATCGGTCGATCTGTACGCCAAGGAAACGGGCTTCGTGAAATCGATTCGCGTCGATCGCGGCTCTAAGGTGAAGCGCGGAGAACTGCTTGCCGAGCTGGAGGCGCCCGAACTCGTCGCGCGGCGGGCGCAGGCGAACGCCGCGTACCAGAGCGCGGTGTCTCAGCTGTCTTCCGCGCAGTCGAAGCTCGCGTCCGATCGGGCGACGTTCGAGCGGATGCGCGAAGCGGCGAAAACGCCGGGGGTGGTCGCGGGCAACGATCTGGAGGTCGCCCAGAAAACGGCGGAATCGAGCGAAGCGAACGTCGCCGCGCTCCGGAAGTCCGCGGACGCGGCGCAGGAAGGACTTCGCGCGATTACGCAGCTCGAGTCATATTTGAAGATTACGGCACCGTTCGACGGTCAAATCACCGCGCGCTACGTGCACCCGGGGACGCTCGTTGGACCGTCGGCGGGGCCCGGGGCGATGACACCGATTGTCAGGGTGCAGACTATCAATCGCGATCGCCTGGTCGTGCCGGTGCCCGAGAGCGTCGTCGCCGCCGTTCCAGAAGGCACGCTGGTCAGCTTCACGGTATCGGCATTTCCGGGACGCACGTTTCAAGCGCCGATCGCGAGAATCTCTCGCGAAGTGGACACCAAGACGCGGACGATGCCGGTCGAGCTCGACGTGAAGGATCCCAAAGGGGAACTACTGCCCGGCACGTTCTGCGATGTCGAGTGGCCGGTTCGGCGCACTTACCCGACGCTCGTCGTGCCAGCTTCGAGCGTCGCGAGCAACCTCCAGCGGACGTTCGTCATTCGGATTCGCGGGACGAAGGCCGAATGGGTCGACGTGAAGACGGGCGCGCGCGTCGGCAGCACGATTGAGGTGTTCGGCGATCTGCGCGAAGGCGATCTTGCCGCCGTCTTCGGGACGGATCAGATTCGCTCCGGCACCGAGGTCCGCGTGAAGCAAGCGAAAACAGCGAGCTGACCCGCGGAACCCAACTCGAAAGTTCCGGACCGCTCGCAATTCGGGTCAATCCAAACGGAGAGATGTCGGAATCGTCCATCGAGCACGCGTGGAACCATTGACATATTCCCTATTTCTAGTAGTATGGAAATATGAGGCGATCGACACAACCCCCAGAAGCCGTGTACCGGTACGCCGACATGTTCGCCGCGATGGGCACCGAATCACGGTTGCGCATCGTGCGGCTGCTGCTCTCGGCGCACCCCGACGGAATGGTCGTCAACGAAATTGCGCAAGAACTGAATATTGCGGCGTCCACGTTGTCGCACCATCTCGACAAGCTGAAAAGTGAAGGGCTGGTGAACGTCAAGCGCGAAGGGACGTTCCTGCGCTATACCGCGAACACCGCCACGCTGCAGGAACTCCTCGGTTTCCTCTATGCCGAGTGCTGTACCCGCAACAAGGCCATCGAACCCAAAAACATCGTCTGCTGCGCCTGAGGTGATTCCATGAGCCACGTCAATGTGAAGGAAGTCGTGAAAGAGAAGTACGGACAGGCGGCGCTCAGAGTGACGGCGGGCGGGAGCTCCTGCTGTGGCGCATCGGCCGCGCTCGATGGGTGCTGCGATCCGATTACGTCGAATCTCTACGATGCATCGCAGACTGGAACGCTGCCGGAAGAAGCTGTGCTCGCATCGCTCGGCTGCGGCAACCCGACCGCGCTTGCGCGGCTCAATGCCGGCGACACCGTGCTGGATCTTGGCTCCGGCGGCGGCCTCGACGTCCTGCTGTCCGCGCGCCGCGTCGGTCCGACCGGCAAGGCCTATGGCCTGGATATGACCGATGAAATGTTGGTGCTCGCCCGCGAGAATCAGAAGAAGGCCGGCGTCGAGAACGTCGAATTTCTCAAGGGAGAGATCGAACGGATTCCGCTGCCCGATAATTCGGTTGACGTCATCATTTCGAATTGCGTCATCAACCTGTCGGCCGACAAAGACAAGGTGCTGAGCGAGGCGTTCCGTGTGTTGAAACCTGGCGGCAGATTCGCGGTGTCGGATGTGGTCACGAGCGGCGATGTTCCTGCGGCCGTTCGTGAAAGCATGCTCCTGTGGGTTGGGTGCATCGCCGGAGCGCTGGCCGATCATGAATATGTCGCCAAGCTTGCCAAGGCCGGCTTCGAGAACGTCGAGATCGAGCCGACGCGCGTTTACCACGTCGAGGACGCGCGCGCCTTTCTCACCGGGCAGGGAGTGGATGTCGATGCCATTGCGCCGCAGGTCGAGGGCAAGTTCATGAGCGCGTTCGTTCGGGCGACGAAGCCGGCCCAGGCGGCGTGTTGCGCGCCCGGCTGTTGTGCGTGACGCGATCACGACGCTTCACAGCCGAAGCTGTCGGTACGGCGCTGCTTCTGGCGGCTGTGGTCGGCTCGGCATCATGGGGAACGTCTGGCCGGCGGCACCGTCGCGATGCCGCTATCCTTGACCGGTGCTAATCAGGCAGCAGAGGGGAATCCGCGCCGTCCCCGTCGGCCGGCGTCGACTCGACGCCGGCGAGTGCCAGCGCCTTTTGGAGCCCGTCGACTCTCAAGTCGATTAAGTCGCCGTACCAGACCCAGCGTGACGATGCGGGGCGTGCGTACTCAGGATTCAGCATCTCCGGGTTGATCTTCGCAAGCGCATGCAGCTGTACCTGCGCCTCTTCGCGCCGGCCGAGGAGCCCGGCCGCCGTCGCGATATCGAAAGCGTCCACTGGAAGTGCGGCATGTTGATGCGTTTGGCTTCCGTGAGTGCGTCTTCGAACCGCCGCAGATACATGAAATGGTTCTCGACGATGAAATGGAACCAGCCCGCGTGATGAGGGTTGTAGGTCATCGCGCGCCTCGCAAGTTGGTCGTCGCTTGCGAGACCTACTTGTCTCCAAGGAGCCGTTTCAATTGCTGGTCCCAGTGCGGCGACACGACGATCGAGGCCTGAGCCCCCTGGGCCGGCTCGGACATCAGGAACCGCCCGTCGAACGCGACGTCCATGAAACGAAGGGCCGCGTCGCTGTCGTCGTGGACGAATCCGCCTTCGAACAGCACCTGCGGCGGCTCCGCGCGAAACTCAGGCGTCTCGGCGACGACGCGCGCCGAAAGGAGCTGCGGTCCGCTCTCGAAGAAGATCTCCTTCCCATCCCGCGACCACATCGGCAGCCGTCCGCCATTGGATGAAATCCGCACCGATGCGCCCGGACCAGGGAACGGCCGCACCCACACCTCCAGCGCACCGGTTTGATCCGACGCGTACGCCAGCCAGCGCCCGTTCGACGAGAGTCTTCCGCCCCAGTCGGCGAACGGTGTCGCCAGCGACGGACGTGGTTTCCTGTCGCTCAAATTCAGCGCGAGGATTTTTGCCGACGCCTTCGCTTGCTGTACCAACAGGTACGCGCCGTCCGGCGACCAGTCGAGGGGAACGGCGAGGTCGTCCTGTGATCGAATGGCCTGAGGCTGGTCTGACGTCCCGTCGGCAGCAACCCACGACAGGAAGTTCGTCGCCGTCCGCCACAAGAATCCGATCCGCTTTCCATCCGGCGACCAGACGGGGAAGGCTCCGTGATCGCGGAACGTCAACTTCCGCGGCTGCGCCTCGCCCGCGACGTCGTAGATCCAGAGCTGCCCGTTCGACGGCGGACCGATCGTGAGCACGACCCGCCGACCGTCGGGGGAAATGCGGACGTTGCGCGGAAACTCGACTGGCTCGTTGATCAGAACGCCGACGCGGGTGCCGTGACGATCCGCCCAGACGATGCGGTTGCCCTTGGCGGCGTCGTGGCCCACGACGTAAGCCGCCTTGCCGTTCGCCGCGACGTCAACGTTGGCGGCATAGTTGCCCGTCTTGTTGAAGACGCCATCTTCGACGACGACCGGAGAGCCGGTCACGCGCAGCGTCTTGGCGTCGAATCGTACGGCCATCAGTCGGTTTTCGCGCGCGAAGGCGAGATACCCGGCCTGCACATACCGAGGTCCGAAGCCGTTTTCCACCAGCGTGGACACATCCTCCCGCCCGAGCCGGCGCGCGGCAACGCGCGAGCTGGCGTCGGACATCACCGCGGTGTAGAGAATGGTTTGTCCGTCGGGAAGCACGAAGGGAGTTGCGAAGCCAGCCTCCTGCTTCGCGGCATTCGGCAGCGCCACTCTTTCGGGCGCGCCTCCAGAAGCTGAAACGCGAAACAGTCCCAGCGAGAACTCCGAGTACACGATCGCGCCTTGCGCGCTCCAGCTGGCGCCGTTCAAGTATGCGGTGACGCTGCAGATCGTCGAGCTCGGACCGCCGGAGACCGCGACTCGCTTGAGTTCGTTCAACGTCGCGAACGCGATCTCTTTGCCGTCGGGCGAAAAGATCGGGTTCCTGCCGCCGTCGGTTCCTGCGAGTGCTCGCCCCTGCAGTTCGTCAAAGCGCTGCACGACGAGACCTGTCGCGCCACCGTGCTCCGACGTGTACACCATCGTCGAGCCGTCCGGCGAAATCGCCACGTTCTGGCCGTTCTGGTCGGCCGCGAACGGAACGCCCGGCAGAGAGGCGAGTTGATATCGCGCGGTCGGCTCCAGACCGGAAGTCGGCCGCGCGATTTCGAACAGCGCGACGGCTCCGCTACCGGCAACCGCGCCAGCGACGAGGGCGGCCACCCACCACGCGCGTGCAGCAGGCCTGACAGGTGGCGGCGCGGCTTGCGACCTTCGCGCGACGGCGTCGTCGAGAAGAAGCGCGGCGTCGCCGATATCGCGCAAACGTCCCCGGACGTCCTTCGTGAGACACCGCTCGAGCACGCCTCGAAGCGGCGCAGCACCCGCCGGCAACGCGCTCCAGTTCGGCGTCGTCTGCAGCACGTTGGCGATGACATCCGATGCCGTACTGCCGTCGAACGGCGCGGTTCCAGTCAGCAGCTCGAACAGCACGCAGCCAAACGCCCAGACATCGGCGCGCTTGTCGATCGGCTGTCCGCGCGCTTGCTCCGGGCTCATGTAAGCCGCGGTTCCGAGAATCATGCCGGCACTGGTCAGCAGCGCGGGCGACGTCCGCGTCGGTGAACTCGTCACGGTGTTGGAATCGGGCCGTATGCCTGGCGCCGGCGGATCGAGCGCCTTCGCGAGTCCGAAGTCCAGTACTTTCGCCGTGCCGTTGGCGCGCAGCTTGATGTTCGCCGGCTTCAGATCGCGGTGGATGATCCCTTGCTCGTGCGCCGCTTCCAACGCATCAGCAATCTGCTTGGCAATGGAGAGTGCCTCGTCGATGGGCACCGGTCCTCGCGCAATCCGTTGTGAGAGATCGTCGCCTTCGACGAGCTCCATCACGAGGGCGGCCATGCCCCCGCTTTCTTCGAGGCCGTAGATCGCGGCGATGTTCGGATGATTGAGCGACGCGAGGACTTCCGCTTCGCGCTGAAAGCGCGCCAGCCGATCGGCGTCGGCCGCCACCGAGGGCGGCAGGATCTTGATGGCGACCTGGCGTTTCAGTCTGGTGTCGGTCGCTCGGAATACCTGCCCCATCCCGCCGGCGCCGATTTGGGCCGTGATGTCGTAGATACCGAGGCGGGCGCCGGGGGTGAGGACCAGTGCTTGGGAGTATATGGGCGCGAGGCCGATCGGATGGGGATAATCCTGCGGCTATCGTTGTTCAGGAGAAATGCGTTCGCTCGGCACGGCGTTGCCGCGATGTTGCCGCACGGGCGGCACGTCGCAGGAAGCGCGGGCGAATGGCGGTGACCGCGGCTCGATCGCGATCGCCGGACGCGTCGCCCGTTGTTCAGCGGCAATCAACGTGGTGCCGGTCCCCGCGAACGGCTCGCGCACATCCGCGGCAACGTGGTTCTCTGTTCTCCCGTTCATGCGCGGCGATGTAGGATGAACGGCCGCCTGTGGTTGTTTCGTCGACTCCTCCCTGCAGCGCTGCTGCAGCCAGGACGGACGGCATGCGCGTCGAAGTCCAGGCTCCCATTCGCTCATACGAGATGTCTCGGGGTTTCCGAGGAGGATGGATGATGGTCTGCAACGAAGCGTCCCTGAAGATGGATTGCAAGACGCTCAGAGTTGTGATGTTTGCCTGGTGCTGTGTGTTGCCTGCGGGCATGGCATGGGCGGACGGCGCCGTCTACACGATGACCAACGCCCTCTTGAACAACCAGGTCCTGGTCTACCACCGCGCGAGCGATGGAAGCTTGAGTCCCAGTCCCATTCAGGCGATTTCAACCAGGGGTGGTGGGAGCGGTCTTCAGTTGTCCCCGATCGACTCGCTGGGCTCGGCAGGGAGTGTGCGGCTCGACGACGTGCATCGGCTCCTGTTCGTCGTCAACGCGGAAAGCGCCAACGCGAATACGGGCGCCGGCGCCTATAACCAGGATTGCAACCAAGGCACGATCACGTCGTTCCTCGTTGCGTCCGACGGCACTCTCACGTTCGCCGATCGAGTTGCGTCCGGCGGCCTGTTCCCGAATAGTCTCACCGTCAAAAAACGGGGAAACGGGACCAGCGGCGCCGGGAACGGCGACCTGCTGTATGTACTCAACGCGGGCGGACCTGGCACGTGCTCGGTCGGGCCGAACATTACGGGCTTCAAGGTGAATGCCTCCGGTCGCATGCAGCCGATTGGATCGACGGCGGCGATCGATCCGGGGCCCCAGTCGGCGGCGTCAGGTGTAAGTTGCCTCCTCGCGTCTGCACAGGGGCTGTCGGGCTTTACTCATTTTCCAGTGGCGGACTTCTTCTGCGGTCTGAACCCGCCGTCGTTCCCCCGATCGCCCGCTCAAGTTCGGTTCACACCGGATGGCAGTCACTTGATCGTGACCGTGAAAGGTACCAACACGATCTACGTGTTTCCGGTCGGCGCCAATGAGCGGGCGGGCACTCCCACGATCATGCAGGCCGGCGGACCGGCGTTGCCCAGCTTCTTCGGTTTTACGTTTGACAAGAACGCGCACTTGCTGGTCACCGAGCTTTTCGGGACATCCACGGCGATCCCCGCGCTGGGGACCAGCGCGGTCTCGTCCTTTTCGCTCGCCAAGGATTCCCGCCTGAACACGATCAGCGCCCATGTCGGTGACGACGGCACCGCCGCGTGCTGGATCGAGATCGAGCCCATCGCGGGTAAGTACGCGTACGTGACGAACAACCTGAGCGCGAACATCTCGAGTTACGTGGTCGCGACTGACGGCAGCGTCGCGCTGCTCGCGAGCACAGCCCAAGTCGCCGCTGGGCCGAACGACGTGGCGACGGCGGCGGAAGGCGGCGCCAGCTTTCTTTACGTGGTCGAGGCTGCCGTCGGCAGCGTGGGCGCGTTCCGGATCGACCGAACCACTGGCGGCCTCAGTCCGCTCTCCGCCGGGACCGGCTTGCCGGCGCTGTCCGGAGCTCAGGGTCTGGCTGCATTCTAGGCATCGAAGGCCGGGCCGCGGCGGACCCGGCCTCGAGTCGCGGTCTCGGTTTCGGATCCCACTGCTTGTCGCACGCCACCGCGGGTTCTATGCGACGTCCTTGCGCGCGTGCTCGGCGAGCATTTCGTTGACGAGGGTCTGGGAGCCAACACGCCGCCATCGCATTGGATCCTGCTGCATTCCTGTCGCGGCAGGCATCGTGACGAAGTCTTTCGCCGAACGGCCACGACGTGACGACCCCGCGGAGCAAACCGTATGATGGTCGGGCGCCGCGCACGCCAGTCCGTCTCCAGGCGGGCATCCGCAGTCCACACGTCGACCGCGTTCGAGGAGAATCCACGTGACCCGTGACGTCTTGACTGATCTATTGAGCCTGTCATCGCCGCCGATTGCGATCGCCTTCACGGACACGCCGCCGCCGGGCGTCGCGCGTGTGGCGCGCTCGGGGCCGGCGAGTTGTGACTACTGGCGGAAAGCGGCTGACGGCGAGACGTTCTACACCGTGGCCGACGATCACAAAGCCTGTCCGATCGGCGCGCATACGCACCATGTCGTCACGTCGGCTGACGAGCAGCAGCAGTTGATGGGCCTGATCAAGGACATGGTGGGGCTGTCGTACATCAAAATGGAAGAAGTGCCGCTGATCCCGAGGCGCGCGACGCCGCTCGCCGTGGCGGTGTACGCACCATTGTCATCAGCCCCGGTTTCGCCCGACGTCGTGCTCGTGCGCGGGAACGCTCGACAGCTGATGCTGATCACCGAGGCGGCGCAGCTGGCTGGCGTCGCAGGCGTGGGCCCCGCGATGGGTCGGCCCACCTGTGCAGTGTTGCCGGCCGCGATCAACTCGCAGACGGTCGCGGCGAGCTTCGGCTGCGTCGGGAACCGCGTGTACACGGGGGCGAGCGAGAACGAAGCCTACGTCGCCATCCCTGGCAGCCACCTCGCCACCATCGTCGAGAGCCTGCGCACGATCATCCACGCGAACCGCGCGCTCGAGCAGTTTCATCGGGGACGCGCGTCGTCGGACGCGTAGCCACGCAGAATCACTGCGCGCGAACGGTCGTCCCGGTCTTCCTCTTCGTTGGTGCCGCGCCGCAGGTGGAAACGAACGCGTCGATTGGTGGTGGCCGAGCCGGCGCAAAGGTCATGCAGCAGACGCTCGTCCGTGCCGTCGAGCATAATGGGCGACTGACATGGTGTTCACCAGGCAGCTGCGGCAAGGCATCCGCAACGGCCGGATCAGGTGCACCATCCGCATCTGGCAGCGTCCGCACGTCAAGATTGGCGGCCGCTATCCGATGGAGGACGGCCATGTCGTCGTCGATTCGATCGAGTCGATTCGTCTCCGCGACATCACGAAGGATCTTGCCCGCGAATCCGGATTCCCCTCCGTCAAAGAGCTGCTCGAGGTGGCGAAACACGGCACGGGCAGGAACGTGTACCTGATCCGGTTCCACTTCCTGCCGCACGGCGCGTGGGACGGTCCCCGCTGGAAGGAGCCCGAGACTGGCACCCGGCGATAGCGCCAACGAACCGGCGTCCGGGTTATCTGGGTTGACGGCTCCTTCGCGATCACGTGATGGATCCGCGCTGGCCCGCGCGAGCCACTGAGGCTTGCTCTACGAGGACGCGGAGAAGCAGCAGTGTCTGGTCGTCTTGCTGCCTGCCGTGCCGTTGGACTTCGCCCATGATCAACTCCCAAATCTTCGGGAGCGGCTCCGCGGCGTGTTGCTTCAGCAACTGCTCGAGACGATTGAGACCAAATTCTTCATCGTTCGCGTCAGCTAATTCCGAGATCCCATCCGTCAGCATCAGAAATACGTCCTGTGGAGAGTAGCTGACGCGCCGGCTGGAATAGCGGCCTCCCGGAATCAAGCCCAGCGGAAACTGCTCCATCGCGAGCCGCGCGATGTCCCGGGTCGCCGCACGATAATGAAGGATTGGTGGATGGCCCGCCAGCGAATATTCCACCTCGGACGCGCCGTCGAAGTACAGAAGCGCGAGCGTCGCGTACATGTTCGACGCCTTGACCGCGGGCAGCACGCGGTCGGCACTCTCCATGATCGCCACCGGTTGCTGCTGGAACTGGAGAGAGACTCGTATCGCCGTCTTCAACATGCCCATCAACTGGCCGGCGGCCAGGCCGTGCCCGGAAATGTCAGCGACGTAGGCCAGCAGCGTGCCGTCGCGCTCCACGGTATCGATCAAGTCGCCGCCCATTTCTGCGCTCGGAATGGATTTCCCGTACGCCTCGAACCGGTCGCCCTGCAACGACAGTGTCGGGACCAGAGTCGCCTGTATGCCGTGCGCGAGGGCAAGTTCGGTCTGCATGCGGACCTTGGCGATGCCTTCGGTCAAGACGAAATCGACGAGGACCCGATACCCGACGATCGTGCCCACGAGGATGCCGATGGCGTCGAAGACGACTCGACGGTGCATCGGCTCCACGGCCGGCGGCGCTGACGACTGAAAAGAGATGCGAACCGCCAGCCACAGGCCGGCCGCCGTAATCAGCAGAAGAGTAAGCAGCAGAAGAACAGACCCGAGATCAAATCGTCCCTTTATGCGGACCGCAAAAATGGCTGTCCCGAGCGTGCCAAAGTAGATTGGCCAGAAGAAGCCTCGCGCCAACGGTTGATACTTGAGCAGCAGCAGATCGATGACGAAACCGACCGCGCACCAGGTGATAAACGACGCAGCCAGGAACTTCCCCATGCTCCGCATTGGCAGCATCCGCCCGAACGCTGCCTCCGAGATGGTGTGCCTGGCCCACCGGTCAGCGAACAGTGTTTGAACTCGAGTTTTCATCATCGATCGCTCCCGGTGCCGATGCGTTCCTTTGACGCCGAGGCGCGCGTGGGGTGAGGGCAAGTGGCCGATTATACGGACCAAACGCGAGCACCGCGGCGATCACGTCCGGGGAGGCACGCCGCGCTTCACTCTGCGGATGTCGCTCGACACGGCACATTCACCGTCGCGCAGATCCTGGCACGTCAAGGAAGGCGAAGCCGGCCGGAGCGTTCGATGCCATCGACCGTGCGTGAGCGGGTCAGGTAACGGGAGTCCCCTCTGGCCATGAAGAATCGAAAGCCGAAGGTGCCCCAGTGGGCTCGTCCAGGGCAACGTCAGTTCGGTGACAGCTGATGGGCGCGATCGGCGACGCGCTGCGGATGGTGTACGCGCAGTGGCAGCGGTGCTTCAGCGCGCCCGAGGTGTTCTGGCCGACGCTCATGACAGCCGGACTGCTGACGGCAGCCTGGTGGCTATCGATCCGTCGGTCCGACGACTCGCACGCCCGCCGTGCGCTGGAAATCGTCGGGATCGTCGGCGGCGTCGTCGCGCTGCTTTGGTTCTTCCGGTTCGGACGCGTCGACTGGGCCCAGAACCAGGATTGGCAGAAGGAATACACCTACGCGACGGCGCTGAAACAAGCCGTCACCGGCCGCACGATGCCGTATTACCTGTGGGATCCGCTGCAGCGGACCGATCGGTATCTCGCCGATCTGGAGACCATCGCCGCGCCGCACGCGCTGCTCCTCGCCTTCCTCGACGTCCGCGCGTTCCTGCCGCTCCACATCCTGGGGGCATTCCTTTTCGGCGCGTACGCGCTCGTCCGCCTTGGCCGCGAAATTCCGCTGACGCCGTTCACGTGGACGGTGTTCCTCACGATCTTCCTGTTCAACGGCCACATCACGAGCCACTTCGGCGCCGGCCACCTGCAGTGGGCCGCGTATTTCCTCCTTCCGTGGATCTATCTGTGCGTGGTCCGGATGTCGCGCGGCGACGAGACACCCGCAAACGCGATCGCACTCGCGCTGACCCTCTCCGCGATGATTTTCATCGGCGGGTGGCACATCTTCGTGTGGTCGTGGCTGTATCTCCTGTTCTTCTGCGTTGTGTCGCGACGCCGGCTCGTGTTCCTGGCCCGCGCCTCGCTCCTCGTCGCGGGCGTATCGGCCTTTCGCCTCCTGCCCGCCTTCGCCACGTTCGGGAGCGGCGCGAACGAGTTCCTCGGCAGCTACCATCATCTGGACGTACTCGCGGCCGCGCTCGTCGGCGATCCGCGAGCGAATCTCGATAACTTGTACTGGTGGGAGTACGACCTGTACGTCGGGTTTGCCGGTCTCGTCCTCCTCCTCCTCGGCACGCTTCCGGGGAAAGGACGGGCGAACCGGTTGGCCAGAGATCTGTGGCTGCCGAACGCCGCCCTGCTGGCGCTGTCGATGTACGACCTGTACGCGTACACCTTCTTCCGTCTGCCCGGGTTCGTATCCGAGCGCGTCGCGACGCGCCTCGCCATCATGACGATGCTCGGCCTCGCCCTCGCCGGCTGCGCGCGGCTCGACAACGGCAAGCTGTGGCGTGTCGGCCGCGCGACGGTCGCGACTGTCGCCGTGCTGCTCGCGGGCTGGTTGCTCGCGCTGCAACTCGTCGTTCGCACCGAGGCGGTCCGACCGCTCGAGACGCGAGCGGCGCCGCCGGTCGTGAGCGGGCTGCGGAACAAGCCGGTGGAGGCGATCTACTTCCGCAGCATCTGGGGAGGCGCCGCGATATCTTTGCTGACCCTGTTGGCTATCGCGGACTCGGTCCGCCGGTCGCGCGTGAAAGCCATCGGACAGCCAACGAACGTCCTCGGCCGGTGACCGGAACTCGATGGCTCAGGGTTTTGTATCGGGCCCCAAACGGCTCGCGATGTGAAATCGACCGGTTTCTGCGAACGACGATTCGATCCCGATCAGTCGATCGATAGTCCACATCGCTAAATCCCGCGCAGGAATTCGAGTAGAGCCTCGACCTCCGCGGGACTCAGCGCCGTGAATGCATCGCGCGCTCCGGCCGCCTGACCGCCGTGGGCGAGGATGGCGTCGGTCATCGATTTGGCGCGGCCGTCGTGCAGCAGCTGCGGACGGTCGGCCACACGCCACAGCGGGGCCGTGCGGAACTCTCGGCCGCCGGCGGATCCCTGCACGAAACCGTCGGCGAGGATGTCCCCCATGTCGTGCAGCAGCAAGTCGGAGTACAAGAACACCGGCGCGCCGCTGCCCGGGCCCGGCATGGACGGCGTGTGGCACGCCGCGCACCCGAGGTTCGTGAAGATCGCCGCGCCGTCCGAATTGCGCACGGCCGCCGGTGGCACCGGCGGATCGATCGTGTTCAGGAATGCCACGAGCGATGTCAGCGGCGCCGCGTCGGCTTCCATCTTCGACGAGTCTGCGCCGCAGCGTGTGGTGAAGTCCTTGCGCTCGATCGCGTTCGTGACGCCGATTTCGTCCCGGAGTGCTTCGCCCATGAACTCTACGAGCGTCGCGGTCTGCGCCTTCCACCCGAACCGCCCGATCCGGCCGTCGGCGAGCACGTTGAAATGTCCACGTACCGCTTCCGGCTCCGACCGCCTCACGCGATCGATGTCGCCGACGCGGATGTTGTCGATCAGCGACGTGCCGCGAAGCGTCGCCGCGCTGCGGAGCGAGAAAGCATTGGCCTCCTTCGGCGCGCCGGGCTGCGCATCGCAGGGGTAGCCGAGCGACGCGATCGACTGGTCGCGCGCGATTGGTCCGTGGCTGGGCAGCATGTGAAACTCGCCGTGCTCGATGCGCCCGATTCGCGTCACTGTCGTGTCCGGCGTGACGCCCATGCCGCCGGCGAAGGCGCCATCGCCGGAGCGGTTGTGGCAGGACACGCAGCCGCGGCCGTTGAACAGCGGGCCGAGTCCTTCTTCGACGTCGAACGCACGGTTGAAGATGTCGGCGCCCTGCGCAATCGCGCCGGCGGCGCCGTCGCCCGCGGCTCGCTGAAGCAGCGTCGTCGTGACCGCGCCGGCCCCGAACGCCGACGTCTTGAGGACGATCCCCTGGCGGTTGGACGCCGTCGCCGTCATCCAGATGGTCCGCGCATCGTCTGACACCGCGATTCCGTTCAGACGGAAGCCTGGGACGTTCGACGTGATCCGACGCGCGGCGACGACGTGTCCGCCTTGTGTCATCCGAACGATGGTGTTGTCGCCGCGATTGACGACATAGAAGTCCGACCCCGCGCCCAGTGTGGTGTTGCTCGCGAAATTCCTGGCGGCCGCCTCGGGTACGGCCGGTGCGAGATCGACGGGCACGTTCAACCACCGCGACTGGAGGTGATCGATGTGCGTCGGTTCGAACAGCTCGTGCGCGGTGTCGTCCTCGGCCGCCATCGCGATCCGTACGATGCGGTTGCCGAGCGGGTCGCTGACGAACAGGATCGGCAGCGGCGCCCAGTTGAAGAGCATTCCGATGCGGGTGGCCGCCGCCGGCATCGGCGATTCGGCCGTCGCGACGTCGACGAAGGGCAGCGGAGTAAACGTGTCCGGCGCGGTGAAGCCGTCGACGCCTTTCTCGACGTGTACCTGCACGATGCTGCCGTCGGCTTCGGCCGCGAAGAACACGGCTCGAATCGACTGGTCGGGACTCTTGCCCGCGAGCGCGGTCGCCACAGCCGCGGACGTCAAGCCGTGCGTCGATGACGCGCTGCGGTTCGTGATCGCGCCGGCGAACACACCGCCGGCGGCCGGATCCGGCGCGCCCGCGAGAGGCGCGCCGCCCGGATCGATCACCGTGATCGTGCCGTCGCCGGCGCTTCCCGCGGGCGCGTTCGCGAACCAAGGCCGGCCGAACCCGTTGTTGATCGAGATGCCGAGCGGCAGGCTGACGGACGGACGGTCGTTCGTGAGCGCGTTTGGATTGTTGTTTCCGTTCAGGAACGCCCCGCTTTGCGCGGCGTACAGAATGACGCGGCCCGCGGCGGCGGACGCCTGACCGCCGGACGCAGCGAAGGCCTCCGGCACCGCGACGGTCGGGCCGTCGACGTCTATCGAGAGGATCGCGCCCGGTGCTTCCGCCGATCGAGCGAGCGGCGCACCGAAGTTCGACGTGCTCGCGACCAGCAGCCGCTTCGCGTCCAGCACCGTGCCCGCGGTCGTCAGTGCCGCAAAGTCGGCCTTGTCGTGAAATGGTCCGCCTTTGTGGAATGTGCCGACTTGCGCGATCGCGCCTGCGCCCGGAATCCCGGTCGCCACGAGATCGGCCTGGACAGCTATTACGTTCGGGTTGCCGTCCTCCTCGCGATAGGCGTCGAAGGCGTGGTTCGTCGGACGAACGAAAAATTCGAAGGCCAGCAGCAAGGCGATCAGCACCTTGATTCGCATGACGGCTCCTGTCGTATGTGGAGCGCGCAGCGACGGCCGCGCGTTCATGACAGTGCACGGTACCGGGCGCCGGCCGCTGGCGGCAGCGCATGTTCATGCGTTTTTCATCTCGATACGGATGAGCGCCTAGCTCCGCCCTGCAGTGTCACCTCGCATGCGCGCGTATACTGACCCTCGGCGACTGAATCGAGGCTGCCTGATGCAGCTCCTCATCTTCCGCGGCGCCTGCGCGCTTGCCGCTGTACTTCTTGCGGTCGTGACGGCGTGCGCCGAACAGCTTCCCCTCCATTACTTCACGGTCGCCGACGGCCTCGGCAGCGACCGCATCAACTGCCTGCTCAAGGATTCGCGCGGCTTCCTCTGGTTCTGCACGGACGAAGGTGTCTCGCGCTACGACGGCTACACGTTCACGAATTACACGGTGGACGACGATCGTCATCGCCGCGCGTTCGCGATGCTCGAAACGGCCGATGGCGACTACTGGGCTGGATTCCAGGGCGGCATCGGCCGCTTCGAACCGGTTGCGCGGTCGTCCACGCACTTCACGATGCTCGCACCCGATCGCGCCTTGCGCGCGTGGACGGCCAACGCGCTGGCGGAAGATCCGCGGGGCGGATTATGGGTGGGCACGACGAACTGGGGCCTCTATCACGTCGATCGGGACGGCAATCGATGGCGATTGCGATCGGTCGACATCGGGTTGCCGCATCGGGGTTCCGAGCCTGCGACGATTCGCGCGCTGCACGCCAGCCGCGACGGCACGCTGTGGGTCGGCGCGGGCAGCGGGTTGTATCGACGATCGCCCGACGGCCAGGTCGTGCACTTCGATCGCAGGAATGGCCTTTCAGGAGTCGACATCCGCGCCATCCTCGAAGAGCACGATCGGTTGTGGATCGGATCGAGGGACGGCGGTCTCTGTCTGCTCACGTCTGCGGAAGACGGGTCGATCGTCGTCACGGCGAAGTACGGACCTCGCGAAGGCCTGGCCGCCACGCACGTCGAAGCGATTTGGCGTTCGGCGGACGGCACGATGTGGATCGGCGGATACGGCGGCCTGACACGACTCGTGGTCGATGCGAACGGCTCTCGTCGAGTCGAGCGCGCGTACACGATGAACGAGGGCCTGTCTGCCACCGGGATTTCCGCGCTCGACGAGGATCGCGACGGCAATCTGTGGATTGGGACCGAAGACGCCGGCGTGATGAAGCTGGCGCGCGATGGCTTCGTCACCTACACGCAGCGCGATGGCCTTCCGAGTCTCCACGTCAACGCGCTGCTCGAAGATCGGACCGGCGCCGTCTGCGTCGTGACGCCGGCGACCGACGTCGCGGCGCTCGCGCGGCACGATTGGTTCATTTCGCGGTTCGACGGGCAGCACTTCCACGCGACCCGGCCGAACGTGCCGTCGGGAACCGAATTCGGGTGGGGATGGCATCAGATCTGGCTTCAAGGCCGCCATGGCGACTGGTGGATTCCCACTCTGCGAGGTGTCTACCGGTTCTCGAACGTCGGCGTCAGTGAGCTTGCGGTCGAGCGTCCCGCCTCGATCTTCTCTACCCGACATGGATTGCCCGACAACGACGTCTTCCGGCTGTACGAAGATGCCGCCGGCGACCTGTGGATCAGCACGCTGGCCGACCTGCAATCTCGACTCACGCGATGGAACCGTGCGAGTCGCACGTTTCACACGTTCACGAGCAGCGACGGAATGCCCGAGGATGCGGCGACGGCCTTCGCCGAGGATCGACGAAGAGGCCTGTGGATTGGCTTCTACGAGGCGGGGCTCGCGCGTGTGCGCGATGGACGAGTCACGACCTGGTCGGTCGCCGACGGAATCCCCGCGGGCATGGTGCGTTCGCTCCATGTCGACGCCGGAGGGTCGCTCTGGATCGCCACCGGCTCCGGAGGCGTCGCACGAATAGACGACGTGTCCGCGGACCGTCCGCACATCGTGTCGTACACGACGCGCAACGGCCTCCCGAGCAATGACGTCTGGACGATTGCGGAAGACGACTGGGGAAGAATCTATTTCGGCACCGGCAACGGTCTCGCGCGCCTCGACGTGAAGTCGGGCGAGATTCGGCGTTTCACCTCCAGCGATGGTCTGGCGCCGGGCATCGTGCAGGTGTCGTTTCGCGCGCACGGCGGCGATCTGTGGTTCGGCACGCCTCAGGGGCTTTCGCGGCTGATCCCGCAACGCGATCGGCCGCGCGCGCCGCCGCCGACGCTCGTGACGGCAGTTCGAGTGGCCGGCGTGCCGATGCCCGTCTCGGAGCTCGGCGTGCGCGAGACTCCGCCGCTCGATTTGTCGTCGTCGCAGGACCATGTCGACATCGAATTCGTCGGCCTCGGCTTCGGCGCGGGCGAAGCGCTGCGATACCGCTACAAGCTCGAAGGCACGAACGACGACCGGTGGATCCCGATCGCGCAGCGTACGGTCAGCTTCGCGAACCTGTCACCGGGTGCGTACCGGTTCGTCGTCGAAGCCATCGGCGCGGATGGGCGGACGAGCTCGCAGCCGGCCGCCGTCTCGTTCACGATTGCGACGCCGCTGTGGCGGCGATGGTGGTTCGAGGCGTTCGCCATCCTGGCGATTGCCGCGCTGGTGTACGCGGCGCACCACAACCGCGTCACCCGGCTCGTCGCGATTGAACGCGTTCGTACGCGGATTGCGACCGACCTGCACGACGATGTGGGATCGAGCCTGTCGCGGATGGCGATTTTGAGCGAGGTGTTGATCCGTCAGGCGCAGTCGAGCGATCCCGCGCGCGTCCGCGTCCTCACCGAAATCGCCGACAGCGCCCGAGCGCTCGTCGACGGCATGAGCGACATCGTCTGGTCGATCGATCCGCGCCGTGACGACTTGAACAGCCTGCTGGCGCGCTTACGCGATTTTGCCGCGGACGTGCTCGACGCGCGCGGCATTCCGTGCGTCTTCGAAGCGCCGCCCAGTGCCGAACGCGTCCGGCTGGCTGCCGATCACCGGCGTCATGTGTACCTGATTCTGAAGGAGGCGGTGACGAACATCGCGCGCCACGCACGGTGCAGCCGCGCCGGGATTCGCGTCGCGGTCGATGGTTCGACGCTCATCGCCGAGGTCTGGGACGACGGGCAGGGTCTCACGGAACAACCGGGCCGCCCGGAGAGCCGGTCCGGTGGCCATGGACTCCACAATATGAAGGCGCGTGCCCGGGAGATCGGAGCGCGGCTGGACATCCGATCGACTGACGCCGGCAGCGCGATCCGACTCAGCGTCGCGCTGACGTGAATCGTCGGGCGAGGCGCATATCCATGCGCTTGCGCGTGCGCGGCGTTTTGCCTAGCATCCATCCGTGAGCGACGCCGAATCGCCCGTCCTCGACGGCACTGTACGCGTCGCGATTATCGAAGACGATCGACAGACGCGCGGCGGTCTTCGGTTTCTCATCGACAACACCCCCGGCTATCGATGCCTGTGGGATCACGGATCGGTCGAGGACGCGCTGCGGTCCTCGAAGGGCGATCCGCCGGACGTCCTGCTCCTCGATATTCATCTGCCCGGAATCGGGGGCGACGCGGCCGTGCCGAAACTGCGCGGCGTGTGGCCGTCGGTTGAAATCCTGATGCTGACGGTGTTCGTGGAAGAAGACAGGGTCTTTCAGTCGATCTGCAACGGTGCGAGCGGGTATCTGTTGAAGAAGACGCCGCCGGATCGGCTGCTTCAGGCGATCCGCGAGGCGCACGACGGCGGGGCGCCGATGTCGCCGGAGATCGCGCGCAAGGTTGTCGACCTTTTCCGGAAGACGGGTGCGCCGACAAAGCCCGAGGCGGAATTGACGGCGCAAGAGCGGCGCCTGCTCGCGCTGCTCGCCCAGGGTTACCGGTATCAGGCCGCAGGCGACGAGCTCCACATCAGCGTGAACACAGTCCGCAATTACGTGCGGAGCATCTACGAAAAGCTCCACGTCCACTCGAAGTCCGAAGCCGTGAGCAAGGCAATCCGCCAGCGCCTGATCGGCTGAGCTGCGCACGGTCGAGCACACAAAAAACGCATGAACATGCGCTGGTCGCCGCGATGGCGTCGACGTACGTTCAGCGCATGTCACAACTGCATTCGACCCGACACTTCGGACAGCTCGCGTGCGGAATCGCGGCCGTCGTCGCGCTCGGCGCGTCCTTTTCGGCCCAATCGCCGGCGCCAATCGACTTCGCGCGCGACGTGCAGCCGATCCTGAGGCAGAACTGCTACAGCTGTCACGGTCCATCGCAGCAGATGAACGGACTGCGTCTCGACCGGCGCGGCGACGCGATGCGCGGAGGGACGATCCCCGTGATCGGGCCGGGCAACAGCGCCGGCAGCCGCCTCTATCTTCGGTTGACCGGGAACGCGTATGGCGTGCAGATGCCGCCCACCGGACCGCTCGCCGCCGACCAGATCGCGACGATCAAACACTGGATCGACGAGGGCGCCGTCTGGCCGGACGACGTCTCCGGCGAGGCACCGGCAGCGCCGGTCGATCCCGAAGTGACGCGCCTGCTCGGCGCGATTCGTCGAGGCGACGCCGATGCCGTCGAACCGATCGTCTCCGCGAACGGCGCCGTCGTCACTCGCAAGGGCGCGGGCGGGATCACGCCGCTGATGTACGCCACGCTCTACGGCAGCGCGACATCGGTTCGAATTCTGTTGGACGCGGGCGCCGATCCGAATGCGAAGGACGACGCCGGCGCGACGGCGCTGATGTGGGCCGTCGACGATGTCGAGAAGACGCGGCTGTTGCTCGATCGCGGGGCCGCGGTCGACGCGCGGTCCGACGACCGGCGCACGCCTCTTCTCATCGCGGCAGGCATCCCGGGATCGAGCGACGTCGTGCGGCTGCTGCTCGATCACGGCGCGAATCCGTCCGTAACCGCGCCTGGGCTGCTGTCCGACACGACGCCGCTGACCGAGGCGGCGTATGCGGGCGACGAAACCGTCTTCCGTCTCCTCGTCGATCACGGCGCCGATCTGAAGACGGCGGGGCCTGTGGCGATCGGTCTTGCGTTGCGCGCGCGCTGCATGCCGTGCGTGGAGGCGCTGATGCCGACCGTGCGCCCGCCGGAGCTGAGCGTCGCCGCGTCGCTCGCAGGCCCTCCGTTCGGTCCGTCGCTGGCGACGGTGATGCTGCTCGATCGCGGAGCCGACGTGCACGCCACCGATCGCGCTGGCCGGACGCTCTTGATGCTCGCCGCGGCCTCCGACGCGCTGCCCGTGGACGTCGTGAAGACACTGATCGCGCGCGGCGTCGACGTCAACGCGAAGGCGCCGACCGGCGACACGGCGCTCGGCCTGGCGAGGCTGCACGGCCGGACGGCCGTCGTCGACGCGCTGACGGCCGCGGGCGCCAGGGACGTTCCGTCGCCGCAAGAGGCACAGGCGACGCCGTCACGCGCCACCTCGATTGCCGCGGCTATCGCGCGCAGCGTCCCGCTGCTGCAGCAGAATGAGGTCACATTCCTGAAGAAGAGCGGCTGCGTGTCGTGCCACAACAACTCGATTGCCGCCTTCGCCGTGTCGACCGTTCGACATCGTGGGCTTCCAGTCGACGCCGGCATCGAACGCGCCCAGACGGCGCGGATCGCCGGGTACGTCGAGTCGTGGCGCGAACGCGCCCTGCAGGGCATCAGCATCCCGGGAGACGCTGACTCAGTCGCATACGTGCTGCTCGGACTGGCCGCAGAAGGGCACGACCCGGATGCGGCGACGGACGCGATGGCGAGGCTCCTCAAGCGTCAGCAGGCGCCCGACGGCCACTGGCGCTCGTTTGCCCATCGTCCGCCGCTCGAGTCGAGCGACATCCAGGTGACCGCTACAGCGATGCACGCGCTGACGGTCTACGCGCCGTCCGCGCAGCGTGACGGGTATCGTCAGGCGGCGGCGCGGGCTGGAACGTGGCTGAGCGCACAGACGCCGGCGACAAACGAGGACCGCGCGTTCCAGCTGCTCGGATTGGCCTGGAGCACCGCGTCGCGCGATCAGGTCGTCAAAGCGGGTCGGGCGCTCATCGGTGAACAGCGAGCCGACGGCGGCTGGGGACAGACGAGGGAGCTCCCGAGCGACGCATATGCCACCGGTCAGGCGCTGGTCGCGCTGATCGAGTCCGGTGCGGTGACGCCGCGCGACAGCGCGTATCGACGCGGCATCACATTCCTGCTGAATACGCAGGATGCCGATGGCGCGTGGCTCGTACAAAGCCGCGTGTTGCCGATCCAGCCGTATTTCGAGAGCGGATTTCCGTTCGGACGGAACCAGTTCATCTCGGCCGCCGGCACCGCCTGGGCGACTGCGGCGCTCGCTCATGCGTATGTCGACCCTCGTCAATCGCGAGCGAAGTAACGAGCGGCTCGAAAAAGGAGCATCATCAGGGCTTACGTCAGCTCTCCGGAGCATGCGCGAACCGCTCTTTGGAGCGCCGCTTTGGAAGACAGCAGCACATCGACACGTCATGCCGGTCACGCGGCGGGCGGTGATCTGTACTACGAGGAGAAAGGAGAGGGGCCCCCCATCCTACTCATTCATCCGGCGGGCGCGACTGCGGCGACATGGGGATCGATCGTGGACGATCTGGCCCGCATCGGGCGCGTGATTACCTACGATCGCCGGGGCTACCGTCGGTCCGGGGGTGAGCCGGTACGCTCCATGGCAGCACACACGGCAGACGCGGCGGTCCTCCTTCAGCGATTGGGCGCGTCACCGGCGGTCGTCGTCGGGCTGAGCGTCGGCGCGACGATTGCGATCGACCTCGCTCGTCTTCGGCCCGACCTGGTGCGCGCTGTGGTCGCGCACGAGTCGCCATGGCATGTGACGCGCCATATCCCGACAATGCGCCAGCTCACGGCGTTGATTACGATGCGCTGGCTCGCATCGCACGGCCGGCATGCAGACGCCGCCGCGTCCTTCCTGCGCTTCGCGTATACCTACCGGGACGGCGGGACGGCGTGGGACCGGTTCCCTGCGGACTGGCGGCTCACCGCAGCTGAGAACGCGCGGGCGACGCTTGATGACATCCGCATCGCCGTCGGCGCCTATCCTTCAGCGCGCGCCCTTGCCAGCGTTCGAGCAGCGGTCGTGTGCACCTGCGGCAATCGCAGCAGCGACACGATCATCCGCGTCACTCGTTCATTGGCTCGCGTGATCCCAACCGCCACGTTCCGTCAAATCGAAGGTGCGGGCCACGCAGCGCCATTCGATGCACCCGCGAACTTTGTGAAGATCGTCGCCGAGGCCGCCGGTGGAGGCTGAAATGCAAAGCGATCCTTTTCCCCACAGTCCTTTCGTGGTTTCGACCATGCGGATGGCGCTGCAATCGACGGCAGTGATCGCCGTCTTGCTCCTTGGGGCTCGTCTCGCGCACACCCAGGAGCATGAACACGGCCAGACGCGGGACGGAAAGGTCGGCACTGTCGCATTCTCGACGTCCTGCGCCCCGGCTGTTCAACCGACGTTCAATCGAGCCGTCGCCCTGCTGCACTCGTTCGAGTTCGGCCGCGCGATCGAGACCTTCAACGCGGTGCTGGCCGCCGACCGGTCGTGCGCGATGGCGGAATGGGGCATCGCCCTGTGTCAATGGGGCAATCCGTTTGCGCCCGGCATCAAGGCCAACGCGCAGGTGCGCGCCGGGTTGGACGCCATTCGGCGCGCGCGTGCGCTGACGGCGCCCACCGATCGCGAACGCGCGTTCATCGACGCAGCGGGACGGCTTTACGAGAACGCGGATGGCACGCCCCAGCAGACGCGCGTGGCCGCGTATCGCGATGGAATGGAAGCCCTCGCCAGCAAGTATCCGGATGACGAAGAGGCGGCGATATTCCATGCCCTCGCCGTGGCCATCGCCGCGAATCCGGCAGACAAGTCGTACGCCGATCAGCTGAAGGCGGGCGCGATCCTCGAAAAGCTCTTCGCGAAGCAGCCAGACCATCCGGGTCTGGCGCACTACATCATCCACGCGTACGACTTTCCGCCGCTCGCCAATCGCGCGCTCGGCGCGGCCCGTCAGTACGCCGCGATTGCGCCGACGGCGCCGCACGCGCTCCACATGCCGTCACACACGTTCACGCGGACTGGCTCCTGGCAGGAATCGATCGACACCAACGTCAAGTCTGCCGCCGCGGCACGCCGGGACGGCTCGGTCGGTGAAGAGCTTCACGCCGCCGACTATCGGATGTACGCATATCTACAGACGGGGCAGGACCGCGCGGCGCGGCGCGTGCTCGATGCGCTTCCAGAAACGGTTCGCCGATACGATCCAAGCGTGATCGCGGGAGCGGCGCCGCCCGCGGCGGCGTACTTCGCCATCGCGGCCATTCCCGCTCGATTTGCGCTCGAGCGCGGCGCGTGGAGCGAAGCGGCGGCGCTCGAGCCGCGCGCAACCGGGTTCCCGTACACGAAAGCCATCACGCACTTCGCGCGTGCGATCGCCGCCGGACATCTTGGGAAACCAGACATCGCGGCTGCGGCGGTGGAAGACCTGCGGCGTTTGCACGATGAACTGGCCGCGGCCGGGGAAGCGTACTGGGCTGAACAGGTGGACATCCAGCGGCTGGCCGGTTCGGCGTGGCTCGCTTTCGCTGAAGGGCGAAGCAACGAGGCGGTGACGGAGATGCGAAGCGCCGCGGATCGGGAGGACGCCACGGAAAAAAGCGCGGTGACGCCGGGTCCGCTTGCGCCCGCTCGCGAAATGCTCGGCGAGTTGCTGCTGGAAACGCGCGACCCCGCTGGCGCGCTCGCCCAATTCGAAGCGACGTTGAAGCGCGAGCCGAACAGATTTCGCACGGTGGCCGGGGCCGCGCGCGCGGCCGCTGCGGCGGGCGATCGGGCAACGGCGGCGAAGTACTATGCTCGATTGCTGACGATCTGCGCACGAGCCGATCGACCCGGACGCCAGGACCTGATCGCAGCGCGCCGCTTTGTGTCGAGCGACCGGAGAAACTGAACCCCTCCCGACGCTAAACTGACCCGTCCTGACAGATTGAAACGCGGTATTGTGGCAACGTGTGCGGAGTAGCTGAGTGACTTCGTCCAAGCCGAAGCCGAATCAACCCTGCCCGTGCGGGTCGGGCAAGAAGTATCGCGACTGCCACGCGTCGAACGACAAGCGCCGCCAGCGATTGACTCGCCAGACGCGCAAAGCCGCTCTGTGGATCGTCGCAATCGCCGTCGTCGGCACCGTCATCTACTTCTATTTGTCGAACAACGTCGCGTACGGACAGCGGGCTCTCAGCAACGTCGTGGATCTGTCCGGACTCACCCCAGCACAGAGGCAGACCGCCCTGAAGGAGGCAAACGCTGCGCGTTGCACCTGCGGCTGCCATCTCGGGCTGGCTGAGTGCCTCGTGACCGACGTGACGTGCCCCATCAGGACCGATAACATCGACCGGATCCGCGCGATGGCGGCCGCGGTGACGCGCTGAACAACGGATCCCACTGCCGGCACAGCGTTTCAAGCCGCCTGATGCAGTTCTGAAAATAATTGGCGCGACCAGCCGTTTGCTGTTCGCCGCCGACGCGCCCACGTTGTTAGAAAAGTCGGCCGCAGCTGACACGTATCGAGCGATGCCGCACCTCGAGCTTGTTGCCTTGGTGGTTCGCGACTACGACGCCGCAATTCGATTCTTTGTCGACGTGCTCCAGTTCCAATTGGTCGAAGACACCCCATCACTGACGAACGACGGCCGGTCGAAGCGGTGGGTGGTCGTTCGCCCAGCCGGCGGGCAGACGGGAATCCTGTTGGCTCGCGCCGAGGGCGACCGTCAAGGCACGGTTGTTGGCGACCAGTTCGCGGGCCGAGTCGGGCTGTTCCTTCGGGTCGATGACTTCGATTCCTCGTACGAGCGGATGGTCGCCGCCGGGGTGCGATTCGTGTCTCCACCGCGCGAGGAAGTCTACGGGAAGCTCGCTGTATTCCTGGACCTCGAAGGGAACCGCTGGGATCTTCTTGGGCCAGACCCGCGCGTCGCCGCGTCGAGCTGAGGCGTTCGTCTTCGGCGAGAGCACGTCGATCCTTTGGTATTGGCGTGAGCCCCTGCTGCTCTTGCGCACATCAAGAGGACGAAACCTCGATCCGACGGCCCTCGGCGGCGCCGCTGCGCGGCGGCACATTCTGATTCAGCCGGAAGAAGTTATGCGGATCGTAGTGTGATTTGATCGCGACCATGCGCTCCCATCGCTCGTGATACGCCTCGGGCACACGGGACTGTTCGTCGCCGCTCATGAAGTTCACATAGACGCCCGGTCTCATCGCCGGGCGAAGCCGCTCGAACATCCCGCGAACCCAGGCGATGTTCGCGGCGTCGTCGGACGCGTCCGTCCAATTCGCCAGCAGCGTCAGGACGAAGCACGCGCTGCGATCACCAAAAGCCGTGTCGCCTGCTCCGACCTCCGCTGCCGCACCGCCAAGATAGGCCAGTTCGATCATCGTCTCTGGAGACGGAATCGTGACGAGGCCGTCCAGCAGACGATCGATCGTGTCGTCGTCAAGAGAGGCGAAGTAGCCGGATTTCGTGTAATAACGCCGCCCATGCGGGAAGTCGTCATCGGCCATCGTCTGCAATTCGAGAAACGGCAGCGACGTGACGTTCACCGAATCTGGATGACACAACTCGCTCGCACGTCGCACGTGCGCCTGCGCGGCCTCAGGGCTGCTGGTCCACAGGAGCGAAGAGCTGGCAACCGGGCGCGAGCGAAGTTCGGGCGCCGTCTTCTGAGTCGCTGGGGCGAGGCGCAGGTTGATGTTCCACTTGAGATCGTGCGGCGCGTCGGGCATGACGTCGCGCCAGCGCTCGAGAAGGCGGCGAATGTCTTTCTCTGGAGTCATGCCCTCCGCCAGGACGACGCTCGTCAGCGGATGCAGCCGGACTTCGAATTCGGTGACCACGCCAAAGTTGCCGCCGCCACCGCGGAGGGCCCAGAAGAGATCGGCATTTTCCTCGCCGTTCGCGCGCACGACGGAGCCGTCGGCCGTCACCAGCGTGAAACCCTCGACGTTGTCGCAAGAGAGTCCGAAACGCCGCGTCAGCCATCCCGTGCCGCCACCCAGAACCAGCCCGGCCGCGCCGGTGTGTGAAACCACACCTGACGGAAACACCAATCCGGCTTGCTGCGTGGCGTTGTCCACCGACCCGAGCAGACAGCCGCCGCTGAACCGTGCCCGCCGCCTGGCAGCATCGACCGAGACTTCGCGCATTCGCGAAAGGTCGATCACCAGGCCATCACAGGTGCTGAAGCCCGCCAGGCTGTGTCCTCCACACCGAACGGCAGTCAGGAGTCCGGTCTCGCGCGCAGCCTGGACGGCATACTGAACGTCACGCACACCGGCGCAGCGCGCAATCAAGGCGGGCTCGCGGCGAAACATGCCATTCCACACCGAACGCGCAGCGTCATAGACGGTGTCGCCCGGACGCAGCAGGTCGCCTTTGAACCGGCCGAGCAGCGACAAGTACACGTCGTCGCCGATAACCGCCATCTTCTCTTCTCCTGGCTGAGACTGAACCCTACCACGGCCGCGGGAGCAACGCAGTCTGCTCGTCCTGCCGGTGTTCGCGAAGAATCGCGCCGCGGAACGGCTGCTCGACGTGTGCAGACGCGGGGCGCTATGTCGGCCGGTCCTCGCGAGTACGACTGATAGATTCGCTCGCGTGAGCCGATCGTTTACTTGAACGGCTTTTCGAAGTCGGCAGGATTGACATCGACGTGCACGACGTTCGAGATGCGGATCAGTTGCCCGTCGACCGACTGGCGTACGGTGAACGGCAACTCTACGCCTTGGACGCGCTTGAAGTCGCTGTAGGCCTCCCTCAGCGTCACGGCGTGACGCACCGCGTCGGCGAATCCCGATCCTCGACCGCTCGTCGAGCCGTGCACGGCGATCCCCCTCTCCTGCGACAGGACGAGGCGGTGCTGCTGGTCGAAGTACAGCATCGAGTGGAAATCGTCAGGGCCGCTCGCTTCAACCACGTCCAGTGTGTGCCCGTCGATCGTCTTGTCGCCGACATCTTGCAGCGCTGTGGTGCCGCGATCGGTCAAATCGAGAGGGAACTGCGCGGGATCGACGAGCAACCACACGAGCGACAGGTGAATGAGCCGACGCCGCCGAGCGGGGACCGAGTCAGCCGGTCCGGGACCGATGACCCGCTGTCCGTCGATGCCGATCGCCCGTCCGACACTCTCGACAAAACGGCGCGGCGGCTCCAGCCAGACCTGGACGCTCGCCGTATTCGCAGTCCTCGCCATGTCGCTGTCAGCCGACGTCAACCCTCCGCCGCCCGCGCCGTAGATTGGAACACCCATCCGTCTGAGCACGATCTGAAGGTGAATGGCTCGAATCGGTCGGAGCGCATCGCCGCCGCGCCTCGCCTGCGCAGCAGCATATGCGGGAGGGGTCGTCGGCTCGACACGCGCGAACGCTCCGGTCGACGCCGCCACGAGGAGGAGAACGACTGACGGCATCGAGATTTTGACGACCATGGTGTTCCGCGTGAGTGAGGAGAAAGCGTTTGCGGTATCCTTCGGCTTTCTTTGCGGCGACGAAAGAGTTCATCAGGGCGTGCTCACGCGACCTCCGTGCCGGATTGACCCGTATAGAATGCCCGCGAAGAGGACGAACGAACACGCGTCGTCATCCCACCTCTTCGAGGAGCGGCTGGATGCCTCCGCAGGAAGCCGAGTTGCTGCGTCTGGCCATCGCCGCGCACGAGGCAGCCTCGGCGGCGGAAGGCTGGCCGTTGTTCCTCGAGCAGGCCGCGCGGGCCGTTCACGCCGACATCACGGTCTTTCAGCGCCATTATCTGTCGCAGCGCCGCTCCCAGGCCCTCGTCGCCTTCGGGATCAACCGATCGTCCGCCGAGTCTTACAACACACACTACTCCGCGCTGAACGTCTGGCGGAATCACGGCAGCCACACCTACGTCGAAGGCACCGTCGTTCGTGACGAGGAACAGTATCCCCGGGCGCTGCTGAAGCGCACAGAGTTCTACAACGACTATCTCATTGGAAACCGCGGGACGCGTTGCATCGCAGGCGTCATCGACCGGCAGGACGACGTTGCGCTGGTCCTGACGGCGATGCGCGACGAGCCGCGGCACCCGTTCGGCGCCGAGGAGATCGACACGATCAAGTTCCTGCTGCCGCACTTGATGCGCGCGTTCGAGACCCGCGAGCGGCTGAAGCTGATCGAAGCCGGCGAGGCGGCGCTGCACGCGCTCGCCGTCGGGATCCTGCTGCTGGCGGCCGACGGCCGCATCCTGTTTGCGAATCGCGCCGCGGAACGGATGCTCCGGGCCGGTGACGGCCTCGACGAACGCGACAAGCGCCTGGCCGCGTCGAGTCGTGATGTCGAAGCGGCGCTGCAGAAGCTGATTCGCTATGCGGCGGCGCCCGCTGAATCCGCCGACTGCCCGCGCGACGTGCTCGTGTCACGTCCATCCGGACGACGGCCGTATCACGTGGCGGCGTTGCCGCTGCGCCAGACGCCTGCGCCGTTTGTGGGCACGCGCACACCGGCTGCGATGGTCGTCGTCAGGGATCCGGAAGATTACCGTCCGGTCGGGCTCGGCGCGTTGAAGCAGGCATTCGGGCTGACGAACCGCGAAGCCCTCTTCGCGGTCGCGCTTGCGGAAGGCCATACGCTTCGAAGCGTCGCGGGTCAACTCGACATCCGATACGAAACCGCGCGCACACATCTGCGCCGTATTTTGAGCAAGACGGGAATGTCGCGGCAGTCGGAATTGATCGCGCTGCTCGAACGGATTTCCCGGCAGACGATCGATCGTTCGTAGACATGGCGACGTTCGTGCTGGTTCATGGCTCCTTCCAGGCATCCTGGTGCTGGCGCGAAGTGGTTCCGCGCCTCGAGCGCCGCGGCCATCGCGCCGTGACGCTCGATCTGCCCGCACACGGCGCCGATCGGACTCCGATCGAGAAGGTCACGATGAATGGCTACGTCTCGGCGATCGTGCGGGCTGTCCGCGCGACCGGGGGGTCGCCGATTCTCGTCGGCCATAGCATGGGCAACCCCATCGCAGGTGCGGCCGTCGAAGCGCCGGATCTGATCGCCGCGCTCGTGTTCGTAGCCGGTTTACTGCCGCCAATGGGCCTGTCGCTGATGCAGATGGTGGCGGAGTTCGATCCCGCTTACCTGTCCCATGCGGTGTGGGCGCCCGATCGCCTCTCCGTCGGCATCGCGCCGGCCGGAGTGCGAGAGTTCGTGTACTCGGATGTTCCCGCCGCGCTCGTGGACGAGGTCATTCCGCTGTTCACCAACGAACCGATCGGGCCGTACGAGACTCCCTTCACCGGGATGACCGACCAGTTCGAGCAGGTGCCCCGCTGCTACGTCGAAACGCTCCGCGACCGCGTGGTGCTGCCCGCGATTCAGAAGAACGTTCAGTCGAGGATGGCGTTCAATCGCGTATTGTCCATTGATACCGGGCATGCGCCGTTCTTTTCAACGCCCGATGCCCTCGTGTCCTGCCTCGACTCGGTCGCCGCCGAGTTCGGATCGTGATCACGTAGGACCGATCCGCGACGAGAGCTTCACGCACGCCTACTCCAATTGGAGGACGCCCTGCGCACTGCCGGATTCTAGAATCTGCGCGGTGCCTTCACGGCGAGGGCGCCGCGTGGCAACTGCGTGACTGCGATCGCCAAACGTCGTACATCCGGGAGGACCTTCGATGCAGACCCCACGAACGCGGCCGGCGCTGATCATCCTGAGCCTCCTGACCGCTATCGTCTTCAGCACCGGGCGACGTGCGTCGGCGAGCACGATCGACTATCACGTCAACCTGACGGTCGGGACAGGCACGGTCACCGGAGACATCTTCACGGATGGAGCGACAGGGCCGCTGTCAGCCGCGGATATCACGGATTGGGTCTTGACGGTCAAGGACGGCGTCGATGCGCCGTTCACGTTGACGGGTCCATCGCACGGCAACAACTCCACCGTCGGCGCGTTCAACCTCGGTGACACGCCTACTCCGCCGCTCTCCGCGTCGGCATCCCAGTTGACGTGGGTTTTTCAGCAGCCCGTCTCGCCGCTTCCGGCACAGGGTTTCGGATTCAACGGCTCGCCAACTGGACAGGTCCAGTTCTTCAATTCCACGGGCGGCGGTTGTTGCGGCTCTCCTCAACTGCTCCTCACCGGACCGACGACCGTCGTCAGTCAAGTGTTCTTCGGTCCCGCGATCATCGGGACAACGGCAGCGCCTGTCCCGGAACCAGCGACGCTGACGCTGACGGCACTTGGTTTGGCAGGACTCGCCAGAGGATACGGTCGTAAACGCGCGAGATCCCCTGAGTAGATCGCCTTCGTCGCTGATTGGTCCGCCACCTTTTGGCGGACGAGAACCTCACGAGCGCGCGTCGCCACGTCGTGGCGACGTTAGTGCGGGCTGTCTACGAGGATGGTGCCGAGTCCGCTCGGCTCACCGATCATCGCTATCTCGATGAGCTCGGCGGATCTCAGGCCATGCCCCACGATTTACGCCGACGCGGCGGCATCGATAGAATCAGCGGCGATCGATGCCGCTGCAGCCGGGTTCTCGTCTCGGTCCCTATGAAATCGTCGCTCCGCTCGGCACCGGCGGGATGGGCGAGGTCTACCGTGCACGCGACACGAACCTCAATCGCCACGTCGCGCTGAAGGTCGTCCTCCCCGTCGTCGCCGCCGATCCAGATCGCCTCGCGCGGTTCAGGCGCGAGGCGCAGCTGCTCGCGTCGCTCAATCACCCGAACATCGCGCACATCCACGGACTCGAAGAGACATCCGCCGCCACCGCAATCGTCCTCGAGCTGGTCGACGGCGAGGACCTTGCGCAGCGCATCGCGCGCGGCCCGCTGCCGCTCGCGGAGGCGCTCGCGATCGCGAGGCAAGTCGCCGAAGCGCTCGAAGCCGCGCACGAGCAGGGCATCATCCACCGCGATCTCAAGCCGGCGAACATCAAGATCCGGCCCGACGGCGCCGTGAAGGTGCTCGACTTCGGCCTTGCCAAAGCGGTGGAGTCGCCGGCGGCAAGCGGTCCTGGCGGCGGATTGTCGATGTCGCCGACGCTGTCGATCCACGCCACGCAGGCCGGCGTGATCCTGGGCACGGCCGCTTACATGAGTCCCGAGCAGGCGGCAGGAAAGCCGGTCGACAGGCGGAGCGACATGTGGGCGTTCGGGGCCGTGCTGTTCGAAATGCTGACCGGACGCCCGGCGTTCGAGGGCGAGACGGTGTCGCACGTGATCGCGTCGGTGCTGAAGGATTCGCCCGATCTCGACGCGCTGCCTGCGGGCGTGCCGCCACCGATCCGCAGACTGCTCCGCCGTTGCCTCGAGAAGGATCGCAAGAACCGGCTCGCCGACGCAGGCGATGCGCGGCTCGAAATAGACGACGCGCTCAGGTCGCCGGGGATCGATGCCGTCGCGTCAGCCGCGATCCCACCCGCTGGCTTGTCCGCACGATCGACGTGGCGCATGCTCCCGGTCGCGTTTCTCGCTGGCGCGCTGCTCGCGGGCGGTGCGGCGTTGATTGGAATCCGCGGGCGCACCGCCGCTCCGGCCGCGCCGGCGCTGACGTACACGCCGCTGTCGTTCGAACCTGGCGGAAACTCCAGCCCCGTCTGGTCGCCCGACGGCAAGGGCATCGCATTCGCCGCGCGGCAGCAGGAGGATCGTCCATACCAGCTTTACGTTCGATATCTCGATTCGTCTGTCTCGACGCAGTTCACCCACCTCGCAACCGGCGCGACGCCGATCGCGTGGACGACGGGCGGCAGAATCGTGCTGCGAGCGGCCGCCGCACCGGCGGGTCTGTGGTCGATATCGCAGACAGGCGGCGAACCGGAACCGCTCCTCGCGCTGGAGCTCACGGCGACCATACCTGACGTGACCGCCGACGGCAGCGCGATCGCATACTACGGACGCCGCGACGGCAAGTCGGGGTTGTGGATCAGTGCGCCCGCCGGTTCCACGCCGCATCTTTACCAGCCCGCGCCGTTCGAGGCGGGGTTCGTCACCAATGTGCCGGTGGTCCGGTTCTCGCCCGACGGGAAGCAGCTCCTGCTGATTCGCAACGCCGGTCAAGGCGAGGAGGCATGGCTGATGCCGTATCCGGCCGACCCGAATCGTCCGCCACGGCCGGTTTTCGGCGACTCCCTCGCCGAGTCGACAGGAACGCCGCAGTTTTCCTGGATGCCGGACAGCCGGCGCGTGGTCCTGTCGATCGCCACCGCCTCCGAACCGAGTCGCTTGTACCTGGCGGACATCGCGTCCGGCGCCGTCACCCTGTTGTCGAGCGCGACGACGGCGCAGCGCGAGCCGAGCGTCGCGCCCGATGGCACTCGCGTCGCGTTCAGGGAGGCGGTCACAGACGCCAATGTGATCCAGGTCGATGTGCAGACGGGCGCCGTCTCGCCAGTGCTCGCCGGCAGGCGCGCGGACGACATGCCCGCCTGGTCCATCAGGGCCGACGTCATGGCATATGTGACGGACCGGTCCGGCGTACCCGAAGTGTGGCTGCGCGAGGCCGGCCGGCCCGATCGACCGGTCGTCACGCCGCGCGATTTTCCCCCGGGCACGACCCAGTCCTTCATGACGCCGAGTGTGTCGCCCGACGGCGCACGGGTCATTTACGGCCGGGTCGAACGCGGCGGCGAGCTGCTCGCGATGTGGGTCTCGTCGGTCAGCGGAGGCGCGCCCGTGCGTGTGACGACGGCTGCCGCTCGCGGCGAGGAGGCGCCCGGCGCGTGGTCGCCGGACGGTGCGTGGTTCGTCTACTGGGATCGGAAACCCGGCGCCGTGTCACTCAACCGCGTCCGCACGACTGGCCGCGCGCAACCCGAAATACTGATCCCGAAAGTGACCCCCACCGGAAGCGCGGTGCCGGTGTGGTCGCCCTCAGGCGACTGGATCCTTCACGACAACGGCGGCTGGCGGCTGCTGTCGCCCGACGGCAAGACCGAGCGCGACCTGGACCTGAGGGCCAGCGTGTGCACGTTCTCGCGCGACGGGTCGACTCTGTTCTGCTTTCGGCAGGAATTGTCGCAGGCCTCGGCCGGTGCGCGCGGCGGCGTGCTCTTTTCGCGGGCCCCCGGCGGCGGTCCCGAACACGTGATCGCGCGACTGACGTCGACCGAGGCGCCGAGAACGCAGCTCACGCCGGCGCTCAGGATGACCGTTGCGCCCGACGGCCGGTCGTTGACGTTCAGCGCGATCAGGTTCGAGAGCAGCTTGTGGCTGCTCGGCGGCATCGCGCCGCCGGCGCGTTGACGCCGCGACGGGCTCCTGACGCGCTACAACCCGGCACCGTGAATCGGCGGCGACGCGCGGCCGAAATCACGAATGCCGCCCATCGCGGTCCTCCGTTTCAACGCCGGAGCGTCCGCCTGCCGGCAACGAGTCGTGCGGCGCCCGCTCGAGCAGCGTGGCGAGATGGAAGCATCCAATCGCCACGATCGCGCCGGCGCCGACCGTGACGATCGCCTGGATTCCGGGACGCTGCAGATAGTCCCACGCCTCGATCAGCGACACGCCGAACGAGCCAATCAGGATCCCGACCTGCCGCGCCCGCGCGGCATTCGATCCTGGAATCAGTTCTTCGAGCGTCGGCTCCGCCATGCGCATCTGGACGGCATACCGGACGGCCGCAACGAGGAGCGCGACGGCGAGCAGGAGTGCGCCTGCGACTCTGAGCCTGGCGGCGCGGCGGCGATCGCGGTCCGCCGTCGGGTGCGGCGGACGCGCCGGGTGGTTCTCCACGCGACCGATTGTAAGTGCGACCGGCGCTGTTCGACGACAACGGTGCGTCACGGAACAGCAGGAGTAGGAACGGCTATAGTGTCGCCATGCTTCGAGCGCTCGTCCTCACGCTGCTGACGGTTTTCACCGTCGCCGGCCCGGCGCCTCAACGGATCTTCTTCACGCGTGTGTTTCCGGCTCCGGGCGAACTCGGGCTGTTCATCGCCAACGCCGATGGCACGGACGAACATCCGCTGCTCTCGCCGATGGATGTCGACTACGACGCCGCGTGGTCGCCCGACGGTTCGTGGATTGCGCTCACGTCAGAGCGGAATGGATCGGCTGACATCTACCGCGTGCATCCGGATGGCTCTGGTCTCGAACGGCTGACCGACAGTCCCGCGTACGACGATCAAGCTGCCTTCTCGCCGGACGGCCGGCAGATCGTCTTCGTGACGACGCGTGCCAGTGGGAAGGCCAATCTCTGGACCCTCGACATCCAGACGCGCCATGCGCAGGCGCTCACCTCGGGGCCGGGCGGCGATTTCCGTCCGGCGTGGTCGCCCGACGGCCAATGGATCGCCTTCTCGTCCGATCGCACGACCGGTCTGCCGTTCTCGCATGGCCGCTGGGAGGCACTGCACGTGACCGACATCTATCTGATCCACCCGGACGGCTCGGGCGTCAGGCGGCTCACGGACCAGACGGCCACGTGCGGCAGCCCGAAGTGGTCCGCCGACAGTCGCCGCGTGATCGCGTACTGCAGCACTCCGCAGGAAACGATGGATGCCCGGCAGCGGGAGAACGAAATTGACGCGGGCGCCACACGCATCGTCGCGATCGACGTGGCGACCGCGAAAGCCGCGGAGGTGCCGGCCGGGTTCGGCGTGAAAATGTCGCCGGCATTCGTCGCGCACGGCGACATCGCGTTCATCCGGAAGGACAAACCGGCTGGCATCCGTTACGTGAGCGGCAAGACGGGTCCGAAGGGACAGGTGCTCGGCGCCGCATGGTCGCCAGACGGTTCGCGCGTGGCCTTTCATAAAGTGCTCGAGACCGTTCGGCCTTATGGCACGCCGATGTGGAGCCGCCTGCCCGCCTACGATCTCCGGCTTGGCGGGATGCAGCCGTCGTTTTCGCCGTCAGGGGATCGATACGCGACCGCCGACTTCGTTCCGTCGCCCGCCGGCGGCAACACGCTGTCGATCGTCGATTCGGCGACGAACACCGCGACCGCACTGTTTCACGAAAAGGACCGCAGCGTGCTCGGCCCGCAGTGGTCGGTGACGGGCGATCAGATCATCTTTGGCATCGGCCATTTCGGTGCCTTCTTCAACGGGTTCCACGATCTCTTCCTCGGAAAGGCCGATCGCGTCGACGGTGGCGCGCAGATCGCGGTGATCAACGTCGATGGATCCGGCTTCCGTGAGTTGACGACCGGGCCCAACAACAACGGCTTCCCGTCGATGTCGCCCGATGGCTCGCGCGTCGTCTATCGCACGTTCGGTCCCGCGGGCGAGGGGCTGCGCATCCTGAACATCGCGGCGAACACCGTGACGAGCCTCACAGATGGCTACGATAATTTCCCGCTCTGGTCGCCGCGCGGCGATTTGATCATGTTCTCGAGGCTCGAGGCGGGCGACTACGAGATCTTCACCATCAAGCCTGACGGCACGGGCGTGAAGCGGTTGACGCGCACACCAGGCAACGATGCGCACATGGGCTGGTCGCCGGACGGCGAGCACATCGTGTTCACCAGCGCGAGGATGGGATTCAAGGACGAAGTCATCTACACGAACGCCCCGCAACCCTACGGCGAGCTGTTCGTGATGCGGTACGACGGCAGCGACGTCCAGCAGCTCACCGACAACCAGTGGGAAGATGGCACGCCGGCGTGGCAACCCACCCGGCGGTAACGCGTCGACGCGACACCGGCTCGCGCCGCTGCGGAGATGCGCAATGCGGCCGCGCGCCATCGCAGTCTGAAGGCCGAGCGCCGGAGAAGTCGACCAGGCGCCGCACGCGACCGGAAAAACAGGACGCCCCATCCCAAATTCCCGCGTGAAGGAGCGGTGGATGAAATGGTTTGTTCTGATCCTCGTCACCGTTGCTGCGAGCGCGGCGGCGGCGCAAAGCCCGGACACGAGAACGGAGGCGCGCCAGGCATACGACGCTTATCTGTCGGCCGTTCGAACCGCCGCGCTGAGCGGTGACGCCGACGCGCTGGGCGAACTGGTCACCGAGGATCGCGTGTCGGTCTCCGGGCGGACGGGATCGACCGTGCATGGCCGGGCTGCTCAAGTCGCAGCGGATCGCGTCTTCTTCCGAGGCTCGAAGATTACGTCATTCAGCATGACGGTCACGACGTTCCGGAGCAGCGGCACGTTGGCGTACGCGACCGGCGTCGGCACACACACGGTTCTCACGCTCGCAACCGGACAACAACGCGTCGATTCGTTTCAGTACGTCGATGTTCTGGTGCGCGGAGAAGATGGGCGTTGGCGGTCGCAGTACTTCATGAATGCGCCGCCGGAGCCGCACCGCTGACTGCCTGCGGCTTTGCGTTTTGAGACACCCCCAACCCTTCGCCTGGCGCGACGATCGCTCCGCGATATCGCTCGCGTTCGTTCGAACGATATCAACAGCGGGTCTACGCGGGCGGCGCGTCGCTTCCGACTTCGTTCAGCAGCGCGCCGCTGCGATCGCGCATGGCCACGAGTGATTGCTCCGCCTCGGTCCATCGGCGATCTTCGGCGCGCACGAACTGTGCGTATGGCGCGATCGCATCGTCGAGTCGACGCCGGCTCTGCTCCTGCGCGGCGCGAAACTCGGCCTGAAGCGTCTGCGCGAGCCGCTGCCGGAGATCGGCGACTTTGTCGGCGAGGATTTTCTTCGCGCGGCGCCGTCTGGCCGGGATGATGAGGAACCCCACCCCGAGAACGGCACTGGCGAGCAGGATTCCGGTCACATCCGCCGCGAGCGTCGACGCGGCGACCGTGATGATCGTGCCGAGCCCGACCGCGGCTCCGCCCGTGGCGGCCGCGGCCGCCACGGCGACGCGCGCCTGGTCCGCAATCGTCGCCGCTTCGTGCTGTTTGTCGTACGTGCTGACGACGCGCTGGGCTTCCCGTCCGACCGATTCGATCAGCTTCATCCGGTCGCTGTGGAAATGGCCGATTTCGGGCGCGCCGAGGATGCGCGACGCGTGTTGCCGCTGGCGATCGGCGAGCTTGCTGGTGATGGCCTGCCATTGCCGGAAGTCCTGATCCACCAGCCAGTCGACCACCTCGGCGACCCGCCGCTCGATCCGCGCTGGCGCGTCCGCGACGACTTTCTCTTCGAACTCCTTCTGCACGCGCGCGCGATTCAGCAGGTCGACGAACCGTCCGACCCGGAGCGTATCCTCGAAGAAGCGCTGACCTCTCGCCTCCATGTCACCGAGTTCTTTTTCGACGGCCGAAATCCGCAGCTCGAATCCACGCTCCATATCTTCTCTGTACGTCTCGAGCTGCCGGCCGGTGTCGGCGAGGAGGGACACGTCCTCCCCGATGAGCGCGAGCCGCTCGCGCGCGATCGTCGCGTATCGATCGGCGAGCGCGCGCCCCACGCCGAGAGGATTCGCGAGTTTCAAACGAAACCGGGTGCGCGCGTCGAGGGTGTCTCGCAGGTACTGCTCGAGCGCTTCGAAGCCGCTTGCGGCCCACACGGACGGCTCGCCGCGCTTCGCCCGCAGCGCGAGGCGCGCGCTGACGCTCATCACGTGCACATCCACCCGGAGCATGTCGTGCGCGGCGCGCTTCACGAATGCCATGACCTCGTCTTTCTCGGCGGCGGTGAGAATATCCGCCTTGTTGACGATGATGACGATCTTCTTCCCCCAGTCACGGATGGTCTGCAGGAAGGCGCGCTCGGTGTCAGTGAAGGGTCGATCGGCGGACGTGACGAACAGCACGAGATCCGATCGGGGAACGAAGTCGGTTGTCAGCCGCTCGTGTTCGCGGATGATCGCATTCGTGCCAGGGGTGTCGACGATGTGAAGGTCCCGAAGCAGTTCGATGGGCGCCGTGATGACCGTGTAGTTTTCAGAAACGGCGTTTCGCGCCAGCGTTTCGCCGTACTTGAGCAGATGGATCTGCGCCGTCGTCGGCGTCACGCCCTCGGCCAGCACGCGGTCCCCGAGGAGCGCGTTGATGAAGGCGCTCTTGCCCGCGTTGAACTCGCCGACGACGACGACCAGGAAGAGATCGTCGAGCTGGCGGATCGAGGCCGCGAGCGCGGCCAAATCATCGGACGTGGCGCCGAAGCGGGTCAGGCTGTCGCGAATCGTGCCGAGGAGGTCGCGCGCCTCCGCCAACTGAGCTTCGGCTGCCGGATCGAGGACGCGAACCATGGAACGTTTGACGCAAAACGGGGGCCGCGGAGTCCAGGCGTTTGCGACCTGTGACACCGTAAGCACGGCGGCGACACGACGATGGACACTGCCGAGCTAGGCGTTTCTCAACGCGTCGCGCTTCGCCGCACACGAGAAATCGTTGGAATCGGCGATTACTCGCTGCGCAAGGCGATCATCGGATCCACGTCGGTGGCGCGCTTCGCCGGGATCCACGCCGCCACCAGCGCGACGACGACCAGCAGCGCGGCCGAGACGGCGATCGTCGGCAGGTCCACCGGCTCGACGCCGAACAGCAGTCCGTTCAGGAGTGATGACAGCGGGATCGCCAGGAGCCCACCCGCGACGAGGCCGGCGACGGCCATCCACGCCCCTTCGCCGAGGATCATGCGCAGGATCGCTTGCCGCTCGGCGCCGAGCGCGAAACGGATGCCGAGCTCGTGCGTGCGCTGGCTCACCTGGAACGCCAGCACGCCCGCGACGCCCACGGTGGCGATGACGAGCGCCAGCAGCGCGAACAGTCCGATGAGCGTCGCGTTGAGCCGCTGGGGCGCGATGGTTTCGTCGCGGATCTCCTCCAGCGTCTGCACGTGATCGACAGGCCGGTTCGGATCGAGCGCGCGAATCGTTTCGATGACCCGCGGGCCGAGCGGCGTCGGCGTGCCGGCAGTGCGCACCAGCACCGTGGCCGGCGCGAACGTCTGCGTGTCGGGCTGATAGAACGTGTGCAGAGGAGCCTGGTCGATGGCGTCGGCGCGCGAATCGGCGACCACGCCGACGATTTCCGCGGGCTTGCTCCACGACACCGCGCCGGTGAGGAAGTTCGTCAGCTTCTGGCTGATGTGCCGGCCGATCGGACTGTCGTTCTTGAAATAGTACTTCGCCATCGACTCGCTGAGAATGATGACCGGCTGCGACTGCGGCGTGTCGGTCGGCCGGAAGAACCGCCCGGCCCTCAGCGGCGTCCCGATCGTCGAGAAGTAGTCGGCGCTGACCACGCGCTGGACCGTCCGCGGTCCGGAGCTGATCGCGTCGGCATCGCCGCCGTCGATCTTGAATTCACGCTGCTGAACGGACGTGCCGCCCGCCAGGGGTGCCGCGGATGCGACGGCCACGCCTTTCACCGACGCCTCGCCCTTGACGCGATCGATGACGTCCGCGTTGAACTGCTGCAGGCGGACGCGCTCCTTCTGCGGATCGGTCGGATTCTGGTTCGAGAAGTTCGGCGCCTGCAGGGTGAGCACGTGCTCGAGATCGAAGCCCGGGTTGACGGCGTACAGACTGAGAAGGCTGCGCGTCAGCAGACCGGCGCCGATGAGCAGCATGAACGCCGCCGCCAGCTGGCTGATCACGAGCAGGCGCTGCGAGCGCCGGCGTCCGATGCCGCCGGTGGTGCGTCCGCCTGACGCGATCGCGCGCGCCGGATCGTTCGCGAAGTGCATCCGCGGCCCCCAGGCGAACAGCAGCGCGACGCCAACCGCGACGGCGATCGTGAAGAGCAGCACGCGCCAGTCGAGAGAGATCTCGCCGGTGCGGTTCGTGAAACGCGACGTGTACTTGATCAGCAGGTTGAGTCCGGCGAAGGCCAGACCGAGGCCCAGCGCGCCGCCGAACACGGACAGCACGAGGTTCTCGGCGAGCAGCTGGCGCCGCAGCAGCGACAGGCTCGCGCCGAGCGCCGCGCGCACCGACAGCTCGCGTTCGCGCTGGACCAGCCTCGTCAGCGTCAGGTTCGCCACGTTCGCGCACGCGATCACCAGCACGCAGAGCGTCGTCACCAGCAGGATCAACAGCGTCGGTCTTGCCTTCGCGGTCAGCTCGTCTTTCCACGGCGTGACGACCGTGTCGAAGCCGCGCGATTTCGGATACGCCTCGGGATGCGCCTGATGGAGACTGGCGGCGATGTTCCGCAGCTCCGCCTGCGCGCGATCCGCCGTGGCACCCGGCGCCAGCCGTCCGTAGACCGTCGTCATGCGGTGCGGCCACTCGCTCTGCATCGACGAGCCCATGTAGTGGTCGTTCGCCGAGTAGTTGACGTAGAAGTCCTGCTCCCGCTGCGTCGTCGCGTAGTGCGCGCCCGGCTTGAGGACGCCGACGATCTGCGCCTTCTTCACCGTGAGGTCCAGCGTCTGGCCGACGACGGTCGGATCCGAGCCGAACACGCGCTGCCAGTAGGCATAGGTGAGCACCGCGACCGGCGGCGCCGATTTCACCTGGTCTTCGGCGACGAGAAGGCGTCCGAGGAGCGGCTGCGCGCCGAGCATCGTGAAGAAGTTCGCGGTCACGAGCCCGCCGTTGGCGCGGTGCGGCTCGCCGCGGCCGAGGACGTTGAACGTCCAGTCCCCGAACTCGACGAACTGGTCGATGGTTTTCGAGTTCTTGCGGTAATCCGCGACTTCGGGGAATGAGAACGAGGAGTCCTCGACGCCCGCCGCGACCTGCGGCTGACGGAGGCGCATGATCCGGTCGGCTTCCGGATACGGCAGCGGACGCAGGAGGACGCCGTTGATGACGCTGAAAATGGCGGTGTTCGCGCCGATGCCGAGACCCAGCGTGAGGATGAAGGCGAGCGCGAACCCAGGAATCCTCGTCACACCGCGAAGCGCGATTTTGATGTCGTTGATCATGAGCTCCTCGAACAACGGGTGGAACGCCGGGGGACAGGCAACGGTCGTGCCCGTTCGACCGACTGACAAATCAGAGACTTAGCACCGGTCGAGCGCGTCGATTGACCGTTACCGGAACGCCGCGTGTGCGCGTGCGAACAGCAGGGTCGACGTGCCTCGAGAAGATTACCGCCGTCGCCGCCCCGAACGGGCAGCGCTCCGCGAGCCCCCACGTGGTGACGCCCGCCGCCGCGAAAAGGCTCGACGACGATCCTGGCACGTTACGGCGCGGACCGCACGACGCCGGTAAAATCATCGGGCGATGGTGACTGGCACTCCTTCGACACAGCTCCGAGCCGGCCACGGCTTGTCGCGGGCGGGCTGGCGCATCGTGCTGCTCGCCAGCCTGGGCGGCACCCTCGAGTTCTACGACTTCGTCATCTTCGGCATTTTCGCAAAAGACATCGCGGACGCCATCTTCCCCGCGCAGACGCCGCTGGCGTCGCTGATGGCATCGTTCGCAGCGTTCGCCAGCGGTTACCTGGCGCGCCCAATCGGCGGCATCGTCCTCAGCCACTACGGCGATCGGTACGGCCGGCGACGCGTGTTCCTGTGGTCGGTGTTCGTGATGTCCGGCGCGACGCTGGGCATGGGCTTCGTGCCGGACTTCGCCCGGGCGGGCGCGGCGGCCAGCGCGCTGATGGTGGCATTGCGGCTGCTTCAGGGGTTCTGCCTGGGCGGCGAGCTCCCTGGCGCCCTCACGTACGTCGTCGAGACGGCGGCGGACTTCGCGCCGCTCGTGTGCGGCGTCGTCTTCGCCTGCGTCACGATGGGCGTCGCCGCGGCAACCGGCGTGAACCTCGCGGTGCGCGCCGCGCTCGGACCGGCGATGGTCCCCGCCTACGGCTGGCGCATCGGATTCATCGTCGGCGGACTCGGCGGCGTGCTGACGTTCGTGCTGCGGCGATCGCTCGAGGAGTCGCCGGAGTTCGCGCGCATGAAGGCGCTCGCGCTGCGTCAGCCGTTCCGCGAGCTGCTGCGGCACAATCTGATGTCGGTGCTCGTCGGTGTCGGACTGCTCGCCGCGACGGCGTGCTTCACCGGCCTGTACTTTTCGCACCTTCCCGCCTATCTCGTGTCGGTGCTGCACTACGATGCGCGCCAGGCGGTGATCGCGCAGACGGTCGGCGTCGTCGCGCACGCGCTCGGCATCCTGCTGGTCGGGTGGATTGCGGATCGCGTGTCGCCGCTGCTGCTGCTCCGCGCTGGTGCGCTGCTGATCCTGCTGCTCGCGGTGCCGTTCTACGACAGCCTCGCTGGTCGAGTGACGGGATTGACCCTCATCCTGACGCTCGGCGGCGTGTGCGGCGGCTTGATCAACGGAACGTTCGCCGTGCTGCTGACCGATCTGTTTCCGACGCGGATCCGCTTCTCGGGCGTGGCGCTGTCGTTCAACGTCGCGTTCACGATTTTCAGCGGCATGGCGCCCTTCGCGGCCACCACGCTCATCCGCGAAACCGGTTCCCCGCTGGCGCCGGCCGCGCTCATCGTCGCGGCTGCCGCGCTGGCGCTCGCGGCCAGCTTCGGCGTATCGCGTGTCGGCGGCCACGTGCTCGCGAGAGACGAAGGACGAGCCAGAGGATGAATGCCGCGTCGCGCTGAAGATCCTCCCACCCGACACTGCGGACGATCCGGCACGGCGCACCCGGTTCACACGGGAAGCGGAGGCGGTCGCCGCTCGTTCGTGTTCGGATCCGTGGCGGCGACCCAGCGGCTGTCGTGCGACGGCATCGCGCAGTTCAGCGCCCAGCTCCGATGCATCAACTGGCGCGCGCCGCTGCCGTCCGCGCGGATGGTCCAGAACTCGTACCCGCGAGTCGAGTAGAACTGGTCGCCGGACGACGAGCGGCTGGCCGCGGCCGCGCGCCAGCGCGAGCTCAGGGCTGCGCCGTCGTCGTCTTGACCGTCCGCTTCTGCTCGGCGACCGCCGCCGCGACTTCGGCCAGCAGCTTCGGCGCGTCGTAGACGATCCCGTCCTTGATCGTGTATTTGACGCCGCCGACCTTCTCCTGCCGGTTCGTCTGCGGATTCAGGCGCATGTGGCCGGTTCCGTAGAGGACCTTCAGGTTGCTCAACGGGTTCTCGCCGACGATGACGAGGTCGGCGAGCATGCCGGCGCGCACGACGCCCATCGGCGGCGCCTCGCCTCGCGGCTCGTACAACGTCTTCGCGCCCCACATCGTCGCGGAGCGGATGATCTCGAGCGGCGAGAAGCCCGCCTCGCGCATCAGCTCGAGCTCCTCGATGTATGCGAAGCCGTAGGTCTTCCAGATGAAACCGGAGTCGGTGCCGACCGTCACGCGGCCGCCCATGTTCTTGTAGTCGTTGATCAGCCGCATGTAGCGCTGGTAGAAGTTCTTCCACGCCACTTCGTTCTCGGTCGTCCAGTCGTAGAAATATGAGCCGTGGTTGTCGCGCGTGCTCTGGAAGTAGTTCCAGAGCTGCGGCATCGTGTAGATCGGATGCCAGTCGGCGTTGCGCGCGCGCATCAGGTCGCGCGACGCGGCGTAGATGTTGAACGTGGGATCGAAGGTGACGTGATTCGCCTTCTGGTGCTCGAGGTACTCGTACCACTGCTTCGAGCCCGGCTCGTAAATCTGATTCCAGATCCGCGCGATGTCGCCGAAGCGATCCTGCTCGTTGTTGTAGTCGTAATTCTCCGGAAAATCCTGAATCGTCTTGTCCTTCAGCAGCGATTCGAAGTGGCCGTAGTAGTGCGTCACCGTATCCAGGTGCGCGTCGCCGGCGATGCGCGCGTTGAACATCGCCACGTTGTTCTGCGACAGATGCGCGACGGTGCCCATCTTGTTCTTGTGGGCTTCGTCGATCGCCGCGGTGTCGATCTCGGGCGTCTCGTCGCCGCGATTGAAGAACTTGATGCCGTCGATGTTGTTCGCCGCGGCCCATCGGACCCAGGCGCGCGCCTTCTCGACCGAGTTCACCGGCCCTTCCGACCAGCCCGAACCGAGCGTCTGGTAGTTGAAGATGCGCGGCGCGACGATTTCGTTGCGCGCCGAACGATTCTTTTCGGAGCTGCTCGTATCGGCCGACGACAGCGAGACGCCGCGGACGGTCGTGACGCCGTGCGCGAGCCACAGCTTGTACGAGTAGCTCAAATCGGGCGCCTTGTCGCGGCCGGCGCCGTGCACGTGCATGTCGACGAAACCCGGCATCACGTACATGCCCTTGCCGTCGATCTCGAAGTCCGCGTCGCGCGGCTCGCGATTCGGCTGCTGCGGCAGTCCTGGCCAACCGGCCTGCCGCACCGAGGTGATGCGGTTGTTTTCGATGACGATGTCCATCGGGCTGAGCGGAGGACCGCCCGTGCCGTCGATCAGCGTGACGCTGCGGATCACCAGTTTCTTGAAGGGACCCTGCCCGTCGCCGGCTTTTCGCGCCGGTGCGGCGCTGTCGCCGCCGCGCCCACGGCCCCGGCCGCCCTGCTGCGCCGCCTGCTCCGTCGATTCTGCGCGCGGGATTTCCGTGTGGGTTGCTGCCAGCGCCAACGTCGCGACGATCGCGCCGGCGCAGATGACCATCCGTCTCATAAATGCCTCATCGACTCGAAATTCGAGAAAGTCACTCCAGCGCCTCTTGCGAACAAGGCCGTCAGCGCCGTGTCACGGTCGCGCGTGGGTTTGTCATTGTATCGCTCGGGGCGCCGCGCGGGCCAAAAACCACGAACGCCGTGCGACCACCGTTCAGCCGCGGATCCCGGGTGTCGACGGGATTCGGCCCTGCGGGACGTTGTGAGATGCTGGGCAACGTGCGGTTCATCCGGGAATTCTTGAAACCCTGCGTCTTCACGGCCGCTCTGGCCATGGCCGTCGCCGCCGCCGGCGCCCAGCGCACTGCACCGGCGCTGGAGCCGGCGTCCAAAGCCGCGGCGATCCTCACGTGGCCCGCGGCGCAGCGCGAACAGTACATCGCCGCCCTGGACTCGTTCTTTCTGACGCGCACGGTGAAGGCGGGCGGCCGTGCACACGCGCTCGGTCGCGGCCGGCCGCTGAAGGCATTCGAGGACGAGGGACCGCGCGCGTCCGAGTTCCGTCATTTCATGGATGCCGAGCGCGTTCGCGGCGTGCTCGTCCTGCAGAACGGCAAGATCCGCCTCGAGCGCTACGCGCCTCCGCACAGCTCGTCCGCGCGGTGGAACTCGTTCTCCGTCGCGAAGTCGATCACGTCCACGCTGGTCGGCGCGGCAATCAAGGACGGCTACATCAAGAGCCTCGACGATCCCGTCACGCGCTACATCCGGGGGCTCCGCGGCAGCGCCTACGACGACGTGACCGTGCGTCAGCTGCTGACGATGACGTCAGGCGTCAAGTGGAACGAGGATTACACCGACGTGAATTCGGACGTCGCGCGCATGTACGCCCAGGCGCCCGAGCCCGGATTCGACATGACCGTGAGCTACGTCCGAAAGCTGCCGCGCGAGGCGCCGCCCGGGACGAAGTGGGTCTACAAGACATCGGAGACGAACCTCGCCGGAGTCCTGGTGGCGGAGGCGAGCGGGAAGCATCTCGCCGATTATCTGTCGGAAAAAATCTGGCGCCCGTACGGCATGGAGCGCGACGCCGCCTGTATGATAGACGACGTCGGGCACGAACAGGGCGGCTGCTGCCTTGCCATGACGCTGCGCGATGACGGCCGCTTCGGTCAGTTCATTCTCGACGGCGCGCGCATCGACGGCCGGTCGATCGTGCCCGAAAGCTGGCTCGCCGAAGCGACCCGCACCCAGGTCTCCACCGGCTCAGGCACCGGATACGGGTATCAGTGGTGGACGCGCGACGACGGCACGTTCGAAGGGCGCGGCATCTACGGGCAGACGCTGCACATCGACCGGCAGCGTCGCCTCGTCATCGTGATCAACAGCGCGACGGAGGCGCCGACGGGCCGCGCCGCGGGTCAGGCGCGGCAGGACTTCATTGCCGCGGTCGAAGCGGAACTCGACGCCGAGCGGTGACGCGCGCGGCCGCCGCGTCACTCCAGTCTCACCCGATCGGGATGCGTGCGGCGTTCGCGCTCAGCCAGCTGTCGAACGATTGAAGCGCCGGATTCAGCGATCGTGCAACCTCGGGTGACCGATCGCGTCGGAACGCCTCGCCAAGGATGGCGTGGTGTTCGAACATGTTCCCCATGTCGTCGGCGCCGGGAAAACCAAGGGCCCTGTAATCGTCGAACGGCATGTCGTAGAAGGTGACCGGCGCGCCGAGGTGCCGCGAAAAGGCGGCCGCGTACTCGGGGCCCGAGAGCACCTCGCCGGCGATGCCGAATCGCTGGCCGCTCGCCGACGGCCCGCGTTTGAAGACCCCGTACGCACACCTGCCGATGTCTTCCGCGGCGATGCCGGGCAGCTTGCCGCCGCCGAGCGGGAGCGCCAGGACGAGTCGCCCGTCGGCGCCCTTGCGTGGGCCCTGGCCGAAGTAGATGAAGTTCTCCCAGTAGAACGCCGCCAGCAGATAGCTCGTCGGCGGCCTCCGCGGCGAACACCGCGTCGGCTTCGCCCTTCGCGTCGAAATGCGGAACCTTGTACTTCCCACGCAGCGTCTTCAGCCGCGCGTCGTCGAGCGGGAACGCGAGGCGCGTGTCTTCGAGCGTCGACCAGACCGCGTGCGCCACGCCGGCGGCTTTCGTGGCGCGCGCCATCGCCGCCGCCTGGTTCACCTCGCGCTCGGGCGACATGTGCTCCCAGAAGTTCGTGACCAGAAACGCACCGTGAGCGCCCGCGAACGCGCGCTCGAGGCTCGAGGGATCGTCGGCATCGCCGGACACCACCTCGGCGCCCGCGGCCGCGAGCGCATGTGCCTTGTCGGAAGCGGGATTCCGTGTGACGGCGCGCGCCGCGAACGGCCCGTCTTTGTCCGCAAGGATCGCGCGCGCGAGGCCGCCGCCCTGCGCGCCCGTGGCGCCCATCACGGCAATGATCTTCTTGTCGCTCATCTGAAAAATCCTCTCGCCGCTCGCGGGCTGTCGACCCGTTCGTGCCCCATTCCACCCGCGGACACCGCGAGTGCGGCACGGCCCGAAGCCGGCAGAAAACCCAGCGTAGCACGTCGAAACAGAGGAGCTGGCGCCGCCCTCCGGCTCCTGTTTTCGAGACGCGGTCAACGGATGCCCGCGTTCGACCGTCTAATCAATCCACATGGACAACCCGGTCGGCGCCATCCGTTACGCGATCCGCCAATTCCGCCTCTCGCCGGTCTTCACGGCCTCCGCCGTGCTGACGCTCTCGCTCGGCATTGGCGGCACGACCGCGATCTTCACGCTCATTCACGCGGTGATGCTTCGCTCGCTCCCGGTCGCCGACCCCGAAAGCCTGTACCGCATCGGCGATGGCGACAACTGCTGCGTCCAGGGCGGACCGCAGGAGCGCTGGGGCATGTTCTCGTACCCCCTGTTCGAACGGCTCAAGGCCGAAACGCCCGAGTTCGAGCAGCTCACGGCCTTCCAGGCCGGCGGATACCGCGTCAGCGTGCGCCGGCCCGGCGTGGACGTCGCGGCGCGCTCGCTCAGATCGGAATACGTCACCGGCAACTACTTCACGACGTTCGGCATTGGCGCCTTCGGCGGCCGGGTCTTCACAGCCGAGGACGACACGCCGGCGGCGCCGCCCGTCGTCGTGATGAGCCATCACTCGTGGGAATCGATCTACGGCGCCGATCGATCCCTGGTCGGCCAGACGCTCGTCATCGAAGGCCATCCGTTCACCGTCGCCGGCGTGGCGCCGCCGGGTTTCTACGGCGATACGCTTCGCAACAATCCGCCGGACCTCTGGATCCCGATTCAGCACGAGCCGATGATCACGGGCGCCAACTCGCTGTTGCGTCAGCCGGTCTCCGCGTGGCTGCGCGTCATCGGCCGGCTCAAGCCGGGCGCGACGATCGATGGCATCGGGCCGCGGCTCACGAACGTCCTGCGCCAGTGGATCCCGCGTGACGCGGGGTGGCCGGCGAACTGGCTGTCGGACGTCGACCACCTGCTGCCGAAGCAGAGCATCGCCATCGTCCCGGCCGGCGCCGGCGTCGGCGTGATGAAGGAGCAGTACGCCAGCAGCCTGCGGCTGTTGATGGCCGTGTGCGGACTCGTGCTGCTGATTGCGAGCGCGAACGTGGCGAACCTGCTGCTCGCGCGCTCGGTCGCGCGGCGGACCCAGACAGCAGTTCGGGTGGCGATCGGCGCATCGCGATCGCAAATCGTCACGCAGGCGCTCGTCGAAAGCGTCCTGCTCGCGATTGGAGGGGGCATCGCGGGCCTCGTCGTCGCGATGGGCGCCGCGCGGCTGCTGCTCTCCCTCGCCTTCTCGGTCTCGACATTTCTTCCGATCAGCACACGCCCGTCGCCGCTCGTGCTGGCGTTCGCGTTCGGGCTCGCGCTGATCACCGGCGTCGTGTTCGGCGCGGTTCCTGCCTGGCTCGCGACGCGAACCGATCCGATCGATGCGCTGCGCGGATCGGGTCGAACGACAGGCGATCATTCCTCGTTCATGCGCACGGCGCTCCTCGTCCTGCAGGCGACGGTGTCCGTCGTGCTCGTCGCCGGGGCCACGATGCTCGGCCGCAGCTTGAACAACGTCCAGCATCAGGACTTCGGGTTCACCGTGCCGGATCGCGTGCTCGTCGCGATCAACCGGCCGTCGGCGGACTACACCGTGCCGCGGCTGACCGCGATGTACCGCCAGCTCGAAGACCGGCTGAACCGCATCCCCGGCGTGCAGTCAGCAAACCTCGCGCTCTACAACCCGCTGACGGACAACTGGGGCGAACTGGTGCTCATCGCAGGTCATCCGCCGCCCAAGCCCGGCGAGAACGCGGGCGCGTCGTGGGATCGGGTGAGCGCGCACTACCTGCAGAACCTCGGCACCACGATGGTCCGCGGGCGCACGTTCACGGAGGCCGACAACGAGACGACCGCGCCGGTGGCGATCGTCAACGAGGCGTTCGTCAAGCGCTTCTTCGACGGCGACGAGGACCCGATCGGTCAGCACTTTGGCCTCGATGAGCCGCAGAACGCCGGCACCTTCACGATCGTCGGCGTCGTCCGCGACGCCAGGTGGCAGAGCTTCCAGTTCCGTCTGCCGCCGCGGCCGATGTTCTACGTCCCGCTCGCGCAGAACGTGAATTACGTCAACAGCGTCATGACGCGCGTCGAGTACCAGTCGCACTTCATCAGCGGGCTGATGCTCGTTACGAAACTCGGGCCCGGCGCGCTCGAGCCGCTGGTCACGAAGGCGATGGCGGACGTCGATTCGAACCTGACGTTCATGAACGCGCGGACGCTCGAGCAGCAGATTGCGCTCACGTTCGACCAGGAGCGCGCGGTCGCGAGCCTGGCGGGGCTCTTCGGCGGCGTGTCGCTCCTGCTCGCGGCGATCGGGTTGTACGGCGTGACCGCCTACTCGGTTGCGCAGAGGACGAACGAGATCGGCATCCGGATGGCGCTCGGCGCGGACAAGGGCGCGGTGCTGAATCTCGTCCTGCGCAGCGCGTTCACACGCGTCGCGATCGGACTCGCCCTCGGCATCCCGCTGGCGATCGGCGCCGGCAAACTGCTCGCCGCGCAGTTGTACGGCGTGACGTTCTGGGATCCCGTCGCACTGGCCGTCGCAACGGGATCTCTGACGCTGTGCGCGTTGATTGCCGCGCTCATTCCCGGCCGTCGTGCGGCATCGATCCCGCCGATGCGCGCGCTCCGGCTGGAATGAACGGATCGCGAGTGCGACGCGCGCGAGCGCGTCAGGTCAGGGCGGCTACCTGCGCAGCCAGCGCATCCACGATCGCGCGGGCGCTTCGAACTGTTCGAGGATCCAGATATCGGAGGTCGGCGCTCCGGCGCCGACGATCACCCGCGATCCGTCCGGCGACACGGTCATGCCGAGCACGTCGGCGGTCGACGACAGCGGCATCTCGACGCAGCGCAGCTCGCGGCCCGAGGCAACATCCCAGATCGCGAGCTCCGGTCGGCGACTCGATCCGCGGCGGACGACGAGCAGCTGCGAACCGTCGCGCGAGAAGCGGAACGCGAGGGGCCGCACCGCGAGCAGCCGGCTCTGCCGGCCGTCGGCCGACACGAGCTGCAGACCGTCAGTCGCATGCTGCGCAATCCAGTCGCCGCGAGGCGACCAGTCGGTGGGACCACCGCCCGGGAGTGACGCGGCGAGATGCACCGCGGCCCCGCCGCCGAGAGGCGACTTGACGAGCTCCCAGGTGCTGCCGCGCATGCGGCGGTAGGCGAGCCACGATCCGTCCGGCGACCAGCTGGCGCCGTGCTGATCCGTGGTCTCCGTATCGACGCGGACCGGCGCGCCGCCAGCGGTCGGATAGATCAGGATCACGTGATCGTTGCCGTACGAGTCGACGGCGAGCCGCTGCCCGTCGGGCGAGAGGCGCACGATTCTCGGTCGCGTCGCCCGATCGCGCTCGGGTTCGCGCACGCCGCCGATCGCGCGCGGCCATGAGCCGGCACTCGCCCGTACGCGGATTTCAGACGGCCCGTCCGCGTCCGTGATGTACGCGAGCATGCCGGTCGCGGTCATGTCGGGAAACGACTCGTTGCGCGACGTCGCGACGAGGGGATCCGGCGGACCGCCGGCAATCGGGAACTCGATCAAGTCGAGGCCGGCGCGGCGCGACACGAACGCGATTCGCCGGCCGTCGGGCGTGACCGTGGGCTGCTGCTGATCGTCCTGCCCGCTCGACAGCGGCGCGAGCGTCGCGGCCGCGATGTCGGCGAGCAGCAGCTGGTCGGCGCCGCCGCCGATCGGATACCCGTTCGTGACGAAGCGGCGGCTGTCGGGCAGCCATGCGATCGACGGGTCGCCGGAAAGATATGGCGCGTCGGCGAACAGATGGCGGGCGGCAAGACCAGGCCACTCGACAATCCAGGCGCCTTTCGCCTGGTTCAACGCAGATGTCGTCGCGATGACGGCGAACTGCGAGCCGTCCGGCGCGAACGCCAGCGCATCAACGTTCGCAACCGTGCTGGGCATGCCCTTTGGTTCGAGCGGCCGCTTCTCGCCCGTCCGTGTGTCCTGCGCCCACAACCGGACGGTGCCGGGGGACCCGCCCGCGAACACGATCGTTCCGCCGTCCGATCGGGTCGCCGCCTTGCGGACGAACTGGCGACCGGGCCCTGGCGCCGCCGTGACAACCGGCTGCGGCTCGCCACCGCCGGCACTGACCGAGACGAGGCTGTGAAAATCAGGGCTCATGAAAAACAGGCGCGCGCCGTCCGGCGACCAGAAGAGCGAGTCGCTCTCGCCTCCCGTCCGCGTCACCTGCGTCGACTGCTCGGCGTCGGCGGCGCGCACGAAAATCTGCCGTCGCCCGTTCACCAGCGCCGAGTAGGCGAGCATGCGGCCGTCGGGAGACCAGGCGGGCGCATCGATCGAAACGCCTTCGGCGATGAACGGCCGATAGAGCGGAACGGCGCTGGCGGGCGGACGGATCGCGGCCGCGGCAACGGCACCCGCGGCCGCGCAGGCGGCTGCGATCGTGAGATAGGCGGCCGCCCGACGCACCCGGCGAGTCCAACCCGTTTCCGGCGCGACGGCGAGATCCGCGCGGCTCGCCGTGCCCGGGAGCGTCTGCAGATCCTCGCGCAGATCCTCGAGGGCGGCTTTCAGGTCCACGGCGCTCTGGTACCGGCGCCGCGGATCCTTTTCGAGACAGCGCGCGACGCACCGCTCGACGCCCCGCGGAGCAGCGGGCGCGATGGTCCGCAGCGGCGGCGGGTCGTCGCGCAGGACCGAGGCGATCAGCAGCGCCGGCGAGTCGCCGCGAAACGCCGGGACTCCGGCGATCATCTCGTGCATCACCGATCCGAGGCTGAAGATGTCGCTCCGGCCGTCGACGGCGCCGCCGCTCGCCTGCTCCGGCGACAGGTAGCCGAGCGTTCCGACGATCGCACGCTCGTCGGTCACCGCGTCCGTGGTCCCGCGATCGCTCCCATCGGGATCGTCTCGTGCAACGAGCTTGGCAATGCCGAAATCGAGGACCTTCGCCGACCCCTCGGGCGTGATCACGACGTTCGAAGGCTTGAGATCGCGATGCACGATTCCCGCAGCGTGCGCCGCGGCGAGCGCGTCCACGATGTCGATGGCGTACGCCAGCGCGGTCCGGACGGGAACCGGCCCGCGCGCGATCACATCGGCCAGCGTCGCGCCGGTCACCAGCTCCATGACGATGGCGTAGTGGCCGTCGGATTCGACGATGTCGTGGATGCCGGCGATGCGGGGATGGCTCAGGGCCGCAAGGGCCTGCGCCTCGCGCTCGAAGCGGACGCGGAGGGCGGGATCGGTGCGCCGCGCCGCCGGCAGCACCTTCAGCGCGACGTCACGGCCAAGGCGCGTGTCGCGCGCGCGAAACACCTCGCCCATTCCGCCGCGCCCGAGCGGCGACACGATCTCGTAGGCGCCGACGCGTGTGCCGGGGACGAACGACACCAGATCGGGCGCATCTTACATCACGCAACGGAGAGACGCGGGCGAGCGCGTCTCGTGCCGGCGCGTGAGGCCGCGGATCGCGTGGTAGCTCGGCGCCGGCCACGCTTCAGATGAGCGATCGACGCCGCTCGGACGTCGCCCGCTCACCGGAGTCGCACGCGGCCTTCGATCGAGGCGCGCTCGCTAGCGGGCCGGCGGCTGGGCCTCGCGCCTCCGCGCGAGGATCTCGCGCTGCGCGGCGCCGGTCGCGATCCGCGCGTAGGCGGGAATCATGTCTTCGGTCGCGAGCTCGAGCATGACGCGGTTCTCGATCCAGAACTCGTACAGCTCGAAGAGGCGCATCTGCGGCGTCGGACCGCGCCAGAAGTGCTTCGTCCGCCATCCTTCGCGCGCGCCGATGCGCTCGATCGTCTCGCGGTCGGCCTTCACCGACACCAGCGCGTGAAACGCCACGGCGGACGGCGCGTCGCCCAGCTGGACGCCGCCCATCTCATCGTCCTGGCCGGGCACGAGCGTGGTGCGCTCGGGATAGACCTCGAAGCCGGTCCCGTGGCCGTCCTCGCCGTACGCGACCCACGATCCGGGAATGGGACCGACGAACGGACCGGCGTAGCCGCCCAGCAGCTCGGCGAGCACCTTCGCGACGTGTTCGGGATTGCGCGCGGGGATCGAGACGTGATGAATCATCAGCCACCTCATTAGTCAGTTGAACTGACCAAGATAATCAGGCAAACTGACTAATATGTCAAGGGCCTGTTCCGCCTCCAGCCGTGGCCCGATGCTCGGCGCGCTGGTGCGCGTCGCGCACACCGCGATGATCGGCGAGTATTCGCGGTGGCTCGCCTCCTCGCCGTATACGGACATCCAGCCGGCGCACGCCGCCGCCATCCAGCCGCTCTGGCAGCTGCCGGAGGGGGCGCGCCTGACGACGCTCGCGCGGATGGCGGGGATGACGAAGCAGTCGATGGGCGCGCTCGTCGACGCGCTCGAGCACGGCGGGTACGTGGAGCGGGTCGACGACCCGGACGATCGCCGCGCCTCGCGCGTGCGGCTCACGGCGCGCGGGCGCGCCTATGCGCGGGACGTCCGCCGCTTCGCGCGTGAATTCGAGGAACGCCTCGCGGCCCGCATCGGCGCGCGGCGGGTGGACGATCTCCGCACCACGCTCGGACTCGTCATCGACGCCCTGCGACATCCTTCCTGAAGCGCGCGTTGCGCCGCACGTTCGATCCTCGGCCGTGCATCGGCGGGAGTACAATGCCGCCGCGCTCAGCTCAGGCTGACGCCATCAAGCCCCATGAGCCTGCCGCGATCGGCGCCGCCGGCCTTTTTCAGCTATTCACGCGAGGACTCCGCCTTCGCGCTCCGCCTCGCCGGCGATTTGAAAGCCGCCGGTGCGGATGTCTGGCTCGATCAATTGGATATCAAGCCGGGACAGCGGTGGGATCGCGCCGTGGAAGAAGCGCTAGGCCAGTGCGTCCGCATGCTCGTCGTGCTCACGCCCGCCGCCGTCGATTCCACCAACGTGATGGACGAAGTCTCCTTCGCACTCGAGGAGCGCAAGACGATCATCCCGATCGTCCATCGCGACTGCGCCATCCCGTTCCGGCTGCGGCGGCTGCAGCATCTCGACTTCCGGCAGGACTACACGCGCGCGTTGAACGAGCTCGTGAGGACGTTGGTCAGCGGACCGGACGCAGGCCTCGCCGGATCGGCCACGCCGGTCAGCCCCGAACGCGAACCCCCGATTTCACGAAACGAACCGCAACCCGCCATTGAGCCGGTGCCGGCCGCGCGCCCGCTCTCCGCGACGCCGGATCCCCTGACCAATACGACCCGCTTGCAGCCCGAACTTACCCGTCATACGCCGGAACACGTGCCCGCGCCGCAGCCCACTGCGGACAGGCGAAATTACGGAGCCGCGACGATCGGCGTCATAGACGACGTTCGAGAGCCGCGGCCCGTCGACGCCGTCGCGGTCTGGCCGCTCGTCGATCGTTTCGGCGGCGTGTGTCTCTTGATCGTCGCTGTGATGCTACCCGTGCTGCTCGGAGTCGGGCGCTCGTTCGCGTCGAGCGAGTGGACGGCCAGATTCTTCGGCATGCTCTGCCCCGCTGTTGCAGCGATCGTTCCCGCGTTTTCCGTGAACCGGCCGGGATTGAAGTACGTGCCGGCGGGCTTCGGCGTCGCCTCGCTGCTGGCGCCGATTGTCGCGCTGTTCACGATGAGGGGTGCGATGGAGGCGACGGGTTCGGCGAGCATCGGCGCGGTCGCCGCCGGCCTAACAGACCTGCTGGTGACCCTGCCGTTCGTGATTGCGGCGCTCTTTGCCGTCGGCGCGACGCTGCTCCCGACGTCGCCCGCGTCGTTGCACGCCAGAACGCGCGTTGCGCTCGCCGCGGCGAGTGCGCTCCTGGTGCTGCTCGTCGCGAAGACCATCAGCGACTCGTTTGCGACGGCCTCTCCAGCAGGGGTGAACGATCTGCCGTGGCTCGCGGCGTGGCTCGTCCGGATCGCCGCGCCGAAGGGGATTCCGGGTCTCGATTGAGCGGCAGGCGCGACGAAGAACCCTTCTTGCTGGACTGATGGTCACGATGGTGTCGGCGGCGCCGGCAAACCGGGCGGCCTCGATTCAACCTGCGGAGGCGCGTCGGATCGACTGAACGGAATCGCCGCGCGAATCGATCGAACGCGCGATCCGGCAGATGCGCAATGTCACGCGCGATCTGCCGGATCTCGACGAGTCACCGCGACGCGAGATCGTATCGATCGAGACTCATCACCTTGTCCCACGCGCCAACGAAATCCTTCACGAACTTCTCCTTCGCATCGTCGCTCGCGTAGACTTCCGCGATCGCGCGAAGCTGCGAATTCGCGCCGAACACCAGGTCGACCGACGTGCCGGTCCACTTGACCGCGCCGCTGGCGCGATCGCGCCCTTCGTACAGGTTTGCGTGCGACGGCGACGGCCGCCACTCCGTCGACATGTCGAGCAGGTTGACGAAGAAGTCGTTCGTGAGCGTTCCGGGGCGGTCGGTGAAGACGCCGTGTTTCGCGCGGCGCGTGTTGGCGTTCAGCGCGCGCAGGCCGCCGACCAGGACCGTCATTTCAGGCGCCGTCAGGTTGAGCATGTACGCCCGCTCGACGAGCAGCGTTTCCGGCGACAGCACCTCGCCCTCGGCGACATAGTTGCGGAATCCGTCGAAGGTCGGCTCGAGGACGGCGAAGGATGCGACGTCGGTCTGCTCCTGCGACGCGTCGGTACGCCCCGGCGTGAACGGGACCCGCACGTCGAAGCCGGCGTCTTTCGCGGCCTTCTCCACCGCCGCGCAGCCGCCGAGGACGATCGCGTCGGCGAGCGAAATGCGCTTGCCGCCGGTCTGCGAGCGATTGAAGTCGGCCTGAACGTTTTCGAGCGCGTCCAGCGCCGTCGCCAGCGACGCCGGGTCGTTCACGTCCCAGTTCTTCTGCGGCGACAGCCGGATGCGCGCGCCGTTCGCGCCGCCGCGCTTGTCGGTGCCGCGGAAGCTCGCCGCGGACGACCACGCCGTGAACACCAGCTGCGAGACCGACAGTCCAGATGCGAGGATCTTCTCCTTCAGCGCCGCAACGTCCTGTTCATCGACGAGCGCGTGGTCGACGCGCGGAACCGGATCCTGCCAGAGCTGCGGCTCCGGAATCCAGGGCCCGAGGTACCGCGAGATGGGCCCCATGTCGCGGTGCAGCAGCTTGTACCACGCGCGCGCGAACGCGTCTTCGAGCTGGTCCGGGTGCTCGAGGAAACGCTTCGTGATCTCCGCGTACGCCGGATCCGTCCTGAGCGCGAGGTCGGTCGTGAGCATCATGACCGCGTGCTTCTTCGAGGGGTCGTGCGGATCGGGCGCGGTCGCGACGCCCTTGCCGTTCGCTTTCGGCTTCCACTGCTTCGCTCCCGCCGGACTCGACGTCAGCTCCCATTCGTGGCCGTACAGGTTCTCGAGGAAGTTGTGGTCCCACTTCGCGGGGTTCGTCGTCCAGGCACCTTCCAACCCGCTCGTGATCGCGTCGCTGCCCTTACCGGTGCCGTACGAGTTCTTCCAGCCGAGCCCCTGATTCTCGATCGGCGCGGCCTCGGGCTCCGGCCCGACGTGGTGGGGCGCGGGCGCCGCGCCGTGCGTCTTGCCGAATGTGTGTCCGCCGACGATGAGCGCGACGGTTTCCTCGTCGTTCATCGCCATGCGGCCGAAGGTCTGGCGGATCATGCGCGCAGCCGCGGCAGGATCCGGATTGCCGCCCGGCCCTTCGGGATTCACGTAGATGAGGCCCATGTGATCGGCGCCGAACGGTCCCTGGATATCACCGTGAGGATCGCCGCCGTGGCGCTCGTCGCCGAGCCACGTGTCCTCCGATCCCCAGAAGATCTCGTCGGGCTCCCAGATGTCGGGGCGTCCGAAGCCGAAGCCGAACGTGCGGAAGCCCATCGACTCCATCGCCACGTTGCCGGCGTACACGAGCAGATCGGCCCAGGAGATCCTGCGGCCGTACTTCTGCTTGATCGGCCAGAGCAGCCGGCGCGCCTTGTCGAGGTTCGCGTTGTCGGGCCAGCTGTTGAGCGGCGCGAAGCGCTGCGCGCCCTGTCCGCCGCCGCCGCGTCCGTCGGCGATGCGGTACGTCCCGGCGGCGTGCCACGCCATGCGGATGAAGAGCGGCCCGTAGTGACCATAGTCCGCCGGCCACCACTCCTGCGAGGTCGTCATCAGTTGGATGAGATCGCGCCGCAGCGCCTCGACGTCGAGCGTCTGGAACTCCTTCGCGTAGTCGAACTCCTCGCCCATCGGATTGGCGCTGGCCGTCTGGTGATGGAGGACGGAGAGATCCGGCTGGTTCGGCCACCAGTCCTTGTTCGTCCGGGGCCGGACCCGCTTGGGTGTCGGGGAAGGGATTGCGGGATTTTCGCTTTCGCTGGCGCTGGCGGTCACGTCAGGTCTGTCGGACACGGCGGTGCTTCCTCTCTGTGTTGATTCGTTCCGTGCGCGTTCGTGGTCGGTGGGATCGTAGCCCAGATGATAACCACTATCAATTGAGATAGACTCCTGGACACATGAGAATCGACAGCGCCGCGCGCCTGCAGCGGCTGCGCGCGCGGGCGGCCGAGGCGGGGCTCCGCATGACGGCGCAGCGCGACGTCCTGCTGAGGCTTCTCAGCCGGACGCGTACGCACCCGACCGCCGACGAGCTCTTTCGGCAGGTGCGCCGCCAGCTGCCGTCGGTGTCCCACGCGACAATCTACCGCAATCTCCAGGAGCTGGTGGACGCGGGGCTGATCGCGACGCTCGACCGCGCCGGCGGACCGGTCCAGTACGACGCGAATCCGGACGACCACCATCATTTCGTCTGCACGCGCTGCGGTCGTGTGGCCGACATCTACCTGAGGGACGTCGAATACGCGATCGACAGGCGGCGGTCGGGCCCCGCGCCTGCGCGGATCGATCGCGCCGAGCTGCAGCTCCACGGGCTCTGCGCCGCGTGCGCGCGCGGCGCCGCTCGACTGAGCTCTCGCGCGACTGCGAGCTGAAGAGCGTCTCTAGTCCGCGCGCTTGCGGCTCGTTCGCCGCGCCTTCGACCCGCTCTTGCCTTTCACGTTGAGCGCCACTGCCGCGCGGACGAGAGCCTTCAGGGCCGCGGCATCGACGCGGTCGCCCTCGTGAAAGTCGATCGCGCGCCGGACATTCCCCTCGAGGCTCGCGTTGAAGAGACCCGTTCGATCCGTCAACTCGGCGCCTTTCGCGAAGGTCACCTTGACGACGTTCTTGTAGGTCTCGCCCGTGCAGACGATGCCGCCGTGAGAGAACACCGGCGTGCCCGGATTGGTCGCTCTCACCCACTTCCACTCTTCCACGATCTCGGGATCCGCGTCGTGAATGATGCCGCGAACCGTCGCGAGCATCCTGCCGCGCCAGTCGCCGAGCTTCTCGATCTTTTCGTCGATCAACGCCGACGCCGACTTGTTCGAGGCGGGTGTCTTCATGGGCGTGCCTGCTCCATCGCGACGTACGTTACGCCACATCGGCGCGACGGGCAACGCGGCACGCGCACGCACGCGCGCGCAGCTCGCGCGGTCCCGCCTCCGGGCGCAATCACGGCAGCGCGTATCGCACGTTCACGTAGAAGAGGTTCGCGGCCGCATCCGCCGGCAGTCCCGCCGGCACCGCGAACGGCGTCCGCCGCAGGTGCGAGTACTGGACCATCAGCTCCATCGCGCCGGCCTTCGCATCGCGAAAGAACGTGTAGGTCGCGCCTGCGGTCGCTTCCGCCAGGCGTGCGTTGGCCGTCGTCGAGCCAGGCACGCCGAACCCGATCAGGTTTCCGTCCACGTCCGTCGCGACGTGCGCCTCGGTGCGCACATCGCTGTAGTACGCCCACAGGTGCGTCTTCGCGCCCGCGCGCGCTTCGGCGCCCCCGAGCAGAGAATTCGAGTTCACGAGCTGAATGGAGGCGTCCGGGTTCACGACGAAATCCGGCAGATTGGTCTGCGCGAGATACCGGCCTCCGCCGGTCGACACGAAAGCCGTTCCGACGAGCCGCAGCCACGCCGAGGGTTCGATGGCAAACGTTGCCTGCGCGCCGCCGCCGCTCGCGTGCCGCGTTGTCGCCGCGGCCGGATCGTAGGTCCGGAACTGGCGGACGACGAATCCGACGTCGAGGTGGTGGTGCCGCGCGCCGATCCGCGGGTCGAATGCGATCTTCGCGATCACGTCGGGGAACTTGTCTGGAACGTCGGTCGTGAGCCCGCCGGTATCGACCTCGCCGCTCTGCAGCGCCTTCGGCAGAACGACGGCACTGCCGACGTATTGGTCGGGATTCTCGACCGACACGGCGACCGCCGCCGTGTCGCTCAAATGCGCGGCAAACCGGAACTGCATCGTCCGGGCCCAGGTCAGCCCCGCCTGATAGTTGGAGTCGACCACCTGCGTGAAAAAGACGTCGGAGGTGTCCGGCGACACACCGTTTCGGAGCGGCGTGATGAGACTCCACGCCTGGCCGGCGACAAATTCGAACACGCCGCGGCGGTACTGCATCCAGTACACGCGCATCCTCAGCGTGTTCGAGTTGCTCGTCACGTTCAGCCCGGCCGGCGCCGTGCCGAGAAAGTCGGCCTCGAGGTAGCCCTTGATTCTCGCCGGACCGACCGGCGCGGCCGCGGCGAGCGTGAATCGCGAGTTCTGCGCCGACAGCAGCGTCTCGTCGAGCTGTCCGTTCACCGTGTTCTCGAACGGAATGGCGCCAAACGAGGTCCCGAGACCGGATCCGGTGGCGACACTGCGGTGGACGGCTGCGGCGTCGACGAACCCGCCGATCGCCAGCGTCGCTTCGCCGCCGATCGGAACGGTCAGAGGTGTTGAGGAGGAGCCGCCGGACTGGGCGTTGGCGCTCGATGCGAGACACGCGACCAGCAGGCTCGCGATCGCGCCGATGCACCGCATGCCGCTGACAGTATACGGGCGCGGCTGACGAAACTTCGAATCGCGCGTCTGGCCGGCTTCACGCTCCGCGGATCGCGGCGCGGTTCGCGACATCTCCGCTTGCCGAGCCGCAATGGACGCTAGTTCAAGATCTCGAACGACCGGATGAACTTCTCCCCCAGCGCCGTCTGATCGGGTCCGGAGAAATAGAACATCACGGAGTAGAGGCGCGTGCCCTTCGCCACGAGCAGGACGGTTCCCTTCAGCGGGCCCCCGCTCGCGGTGGCACCCTGATACGTCAACGTGACGCTCGGCAGCTTCGCGGGGCCAAACGTGCCGTCCGCCCTCTTGATCAGCGTCGCTGCAAGCGACTGCGTGGCGTCGGCCTCGCCCGCGTTGAACAGTTCGCGCGCGTTGCTCGAATCGGTGTCGTACACCTTCACGACGGCGGTGTAAGAGGCGCCCGTTTTCGTTTCAGGTCCGCTGCTCGTATACGAGCGCCACTTCAAGGCGCCGCCCTTCGCGTCGAAGTTCTCGAGCTTGTAATCGCGCGTGGGATCCGATGGATCCTTCCCGGGAAAATCCGCGCGAAAGTTGTATTGGTGGTCCTCGACGATTTTCGCGGATGCAGCCGATTGCGCCAGCAGAATCGCCAAGCCGATCGTCGCCCAGGTTTTCATCGAGACACCCTCGAACACTCAATGTACATCGACGCGAACCCAGGTGCTCGGGGGGCCAGGGAACCCCAACAAAACCTTGCTCCTACTGATGCCTCAGCGCGACCAGCGGGTTCGCCCGAGTGGCGCGCCACGCCGGCACGATCGTCGCCACGGCCACGCCGCCGAACACGATCGCCAGGGCGCGTGAGTACGCGACGAGATCGGTCGTCGACACGCCGTACAGGACCGAGCCGATCAGGCGCCCCACGCCAAGGGCCGCGACGACGCCAATCGCCGCGCCGATTGCGCCGAGCCGCAGGCCGCGCGCGATGAACACGCGGACAACCGCGGCGGCCGGGGCGCCGAGGGCGATCCGGATTCCGATCTCGTGCATGCTCTGCTTGACCGTGTACGACACGAGGCCGTAGGTGCCCATCGCCGCGAGCGCCATGCCGACGCTGCCGAAGATGAGGAGCATGAACGCCGTCAGATCGAGGAACAGAAACGCGCCGCGCCGTTCGTTGATGAGCGGCCGGGCGGTCAGCACCGGCAGGTCGGGATCGATCGCGGCAATCGCCGCGCGCGCGCGCTCCACGAGACGATCCGTCGATCCCGCGCCGCGCGTGTGCAGCACCATTCCCGTTCGGTACGCCTGGAAGAACGGCAGATAGACGTAGGGCCGCGGCGGCTCGTTGATGCGCGAGTACTTGACGTCGGCGGCGACGCCGACTACGGTGCGCCAGCTGCCGTCGGCGATTCGAAGGCGCTTGCCTATCGCGCTCGACGGGCCGTTCCAGAACCGCTGCGCGAGCGTCGCGTTGACGATCGCCACCGGCGCCGCCTGCTCGTCATCGTGTTCGTCGAATTCCCGGCCGGCGAGCATGCCGATTCGCAGCGTGCGGAAATAGTCGCCGGCAACGGCGTTCGACATGAACATCAGATCCTCGCCGCGCCGGGGCACGTAGCCGTCGAGCGCGACCCGCTGCGCACGCGTGTCGATGAGCGCCAGCGGCACGTACGCGGCCAGCGTCGCCGTCTGCACCTCGGGGTCCGATCGCATCGCGTCCAGCAGCCGGTGATAGAAAGCGCGCCCCTGCCGCTCGGTGTAAGCGTTCTGCTTCACGTCGAGCGCGACGGCCGTCACCTGGTTCGCATCGAAGCCCGGATTGGCCCGGCGTGCGGCGTCGACGCTCCGCGCCGCCAGCCCGGCGCCCACGAGCAGCAAGAGCGACACCGCCACCTGCGAGACCACGAGGCCGGCGCGCAGTCGCCCGCGCGACGCGCCGCGCGGCGAGGCGTCCTCGTTGATGACGGTCACCAGATCGACCTTCGAGGTCTGCAGGGCCGGCACGAATCCGAAGACGAGCGCGCTGGCGCACGCGATGAAAGCGGAGAATCCCAGCACGAGGCTGTCGAACTGCACGTTGAAGTAAACGCGATCGGGGACGGCGAGCCGCTCGGCGTAGCTCACCAGCAGCGGAATCCCGTCGAACGCGAGCAGCGTGCCCAGCAGCGCGCCGGGAACGGCGAGCACCAGGTTCTCGACGACCATCAGGCGGACGATTCTCGCGCGCGTCGCGCCGAGCGCGAGCCGCACGGCGATTTCACCGCGCCGCGAGACGCCCCGCACGAGCACCAGCCCGGCGATGTTGGCGCACGCGATGAGCAGCACAAACAGACCCATGACCGTGAGCACTGCCAGGGTCGGCAACAAGTACGTCTGTGCGCCGTTCGGCGAGCGCCAGAACGGCACCACCGCGACGTGCTGCAATGTCTCGGACGCCGGCCGATCCTGCATCATCGTCGTCCACAGGGCGTTCATCTCGGCGCGCGCCGACCCGAGCGACGACCCGGACCGCAGGCGGCCGTGCACGTAGAACACGTCACCGCGCCGATCGCCGAGGATGCCGGACGCGGTCGTTTCCGCGCTGCCGAATTTGAATCCGAGCTGCGGCGCGATCGTCACCGGAACGAACGCCTCGACGTCGTAGCTGACGATCGTGCCGTGAAAGGTGCGGTCGGCGATGCCGACGACGGTGAGCGGGTAGTGGTTGATCTCGATCGTGCGGCCGACGATCGCCGGATCCGCGTCGAAGTCGCGCCGCCACAAGGCATCGCTCAGGACGACCACGGCCGGCTTGCCGGGCACGGTCTCGTCCGACGGCAGCAGCGTCCGGCCCAGCTCGGCCGGGACACCCAGCTCCTGGAAATAGTTGCCGGAGACGATTTCCGCGAAGATTCGCCGCGCGCGCTGACCCTTGTCGAGGAACACGTTGCCGACCGTCGTTCCGAACAGGCCGGTGAAGACCTGGTCGTGATCGCGGAGGAACTGGTAGTCGGGATACGAGATGGCGCCGTCGCGGCCGGTGCTCGTTTCCGCGAAGACCACGCCGAGGCGCGCCGAACCGTCCACGCCGGCGAGCGGACTGAGCGTCATGCCTTTGAGCATCGTGAACACCGCGGCGTTCGCGCCGATGCCCAGCGTGAGCACTGCGATGACCGTCAACGCGAAAAGCGGGTGTTTCGCGAGCGATCGGGCGGCGTAGCGCACATCGCCGATCAGATCGCGCAGCGCCTCGAGCCAACGCGGCGTCCACACGGCGCGCGCGGCTTCCTTCGTCAGCGCGAGATTGCCGAACTCCTTCAGCGTCGACAGCCGTGCGCTCGCCGGATCCTCACCGCCCGCAATCCGCTCGCGCTCCGCCATCGTCAGGTGCGAGCGGAGCTCCTGCTCGAAGTCGTCCTCGTCCAGCGTCAACCGGCGGCGGCGCGCGAGCTTCGCGAGCAGAGAGGATAGCGGCACGGTCACTCCTCGGCCGGCCCGGCCGGCGCGGGCCGCATGATGCGGCCGATCGCGTTCACGAGCTCGGTCCAGCGCGATTCCTCGCGCGCGAGCTGCTTCTTTCCTTCGGGAGTCAGACGATAGAACTTCGCGCGCTGGTTCGCCTCGGTCGTGCCCCACTTGGACGCCACCCACCCTTTTTTGGCGAGGCGCTGGAGCGCGGGGTACAGCGATCCGGCTTCGACCTGCAGGACCTCGGACGACTGCACGCGGATGGTCTGTCCGATGGCGTAGCCGTGCTGGGGCCCCCACTGCAGGGTCCTGAGGATCAGCATGTCGAGCGTGCCGTGAAGCAGGTCGGCGCGGGCGTCGGCGCGTGAGCGGTGAAGCGTCATGGTATAGACAGTCTATAGCCTTGGACGTAGAGAGTCTATATCCTGTTCCCGCACGGGGAGCGAGCGCGTCGATGTCGCCGCGTCGCGGACCGCCCGGCGCGACGCGCCGCGAGCCGCCTACCGTCGCTCGGTTCGCCTCGCGGCGGTCAGCAGCGCATTCAACGCGGGGTTGCCGGAGCCGGGCAGCTTTGCCATGGTCAGCGCGTACAGGTTTTCGGCCTCGATCGTGCCCGCTTGCGCCAGTAGCGCGTCCAGGTCGTCGTAGACAGAGATGAACCGTCCCGAGAGGGCGTCGTACCGGCCCGACGCGAGCTGCAGAGCGAGCGCCGCCGGACGATCCAGGGGGACATCGATGTTCTGATCGAAGATCGCCCGGAACCACGGGAGCCAGTGCTGACCCTCGGGCGAGTAGAGGGAGTATTCCGTCATCCGCGTTCTGACGGTCCCGGGCGACATGGCGAAGAGCGCGACGCCGCATCCCCGCGCTTCGAGCGCGAGGCATTCCGTCATGCGGATCAGCGCGGTCTTGCTCGCCACGTACGCGGAGTAATACGGCATCGAGGAAGTGCCCGCGCCGCTTGCGACATTCACGATGCACCCGCGGCGACGGGCGATCATGCCGCCCATGACCGCGCGCGTGCACAGCGCGGGCCCTCGCACGTTCACTTCCATCGTGTGCCACCACTCGTCCACGCTCGTCTCCCAGAACGGTCCGAATGGCTGGATGGAGCCGGCATTGTTGATCAGCAGATCGATTGGACCGAGAGCCCGTTCGATCGCCTGCAGCGCCTCGACGATCGACTCGGGTGCGGCCACACCGGCGGGAAACGCGCGGGCTGTTCCGCCGGCCGCCTCGATCGATTGCACCGTCTCGGCGAGCTCCGCGGCGGACCGCGCGACGAGGCCGACGCGCGCTTCGGCCGCGGCCAGCGTCGAGGCGATCGCGCGGCCGATTCCGCGTCCCGCGCCGGTCACGACGGCGACGCGATCGCGAAGGGAAACTGGAGCGTGTGGATCGACGGTCATGGCGGCCATTCTAATGACTGACCAACCGCTGCTGGAACGGTTCGCCGGCGGGACTACGGCACGCGAGCCCGGCGGACGACGAGCTCGCCGTCGGCGGCCGGATCGCGTTGGACGAAATAGAGCGTGCCGTCGAGCCACGCGGCAGCAGACGGATCGCTCAGCGGCACGTCGCGCTCGATGACCTCCACGCTCGACGCGCGGAGGCCGAGCGTCACGCTCGGAAGCGTGACCTTTACGATGTGATACGCGTCGTCGTGTTTCTGGATGCCGACCAGCGCATCGTGCGTCCACTGCAAGTGCTCGAAGCCCGCGAGCCGCGCGTCCTTCGGCGCGCTGACCCGGACGACGCTGCCCGTTCCCGAGTCGACGCGCGCGATCCCTTTCGCGTCGGCGACGTAGAGGATGCGATCCGTCGCCGCCGCAATGCTGACCGGGCCATCGTCGTGCAGCGTGGCCGCGAGCTCCAACCGGCGGCCGTCGTGCGACAGCCGGAAGATGCGCTTCCCGAGCCCGTCGAGCACGAAGACGGTCCCCCTGCCACCCACCGTGACGTCGTCGAACCGACCCGCGCCGAAGCTGGCCGGCAGCTTCAGCGACGCGATGGGCCGGCCCGACACGAGCTGCAGCTTGTGCAGCACCGTCGCCGGCTTCTCCGCCGAAGGATCGGTGGCGCTCACGACCCAGAGGTCGCCATTCGCGCTGTCGATCTCGAAGCCTTTGATGTCGTAGAAGCCGGCCGATTCGGCGCCGACGAGGTCGGTGACGTGGTGCAGCCGCTCGTCGACGACGACGAGCTTGCGCGCGCGGCGATCGGCGAGCACGAACCTCGCCGACGCGCGATCGTACGCCACAGCGCTCGGCGTGAACGCGGCGGCGGGGAGACGCATCGCGTCCTCCGAACGCTTCGCGACGACGGACGGCGCATTCGCCGGCTTCGACGGCGCCGGTGTCACCGGAGGTGCCGGCGGCGGCACGACAGCTGATAAGTCCGAGGCTGCGGCTGGCGACGGAGCGGGAACGGGCGTGACGGCATGAGGAGTTGCCGCAGACGCAGACGAAGGCGCGGACGCCGACGGCGCCGGGGACGAGACGGCTGGCGTGTTCCGGCCTTTCGATCGTCCCTTTCCAGCACAGTGGGATCCGAAGCTTGGAATTCACGTGACTTGAAGTCGC
>JADMIO010928553.1_pt1 | contig 125449 bp, 120 predicted proteins | sample 8958161 | NCBI WGS metagenome assembly JADMIO01 (sample SAMN16585339, study PRJNA669376) | soil metagenome | isolation source: Crop rotation soil | place: USA: Cullars Rotation, Alabama | collected 2011
CCGGCGGGTTGGGGAATGCGCGGGGCCTACGAGCGTTCGCTGATGCGACTGGAGAACAACCCGCGCCTGCTCCGGCTGCCGAAATCGAAGGAACTGGCGCGGGAAAAAGCCCGGGAAATGCAGTCGATCCTGAAGTCGCTCGATCGCGAGAGCTTCGGCTATCTATGACGCCCGCAGGTGGCGGTAGACCATCGCTACCGGCAAACCCACGACGTTGAAGTAGCAGCCCTCGAGTTTCTCGACGAATTTGGATGCCAGGCCCTGGATGGCGTATGCGCCTGCCTTGTCCATCGGCTCGCCGCTGGCCACGTAGTCGTCGATCTCGTCATCCGTCATGACGGTGAACCAGACGTGCGTGGCCGCCCAATCCTTAATGATTTGATCGCCGCGGCGGAGGGCGATTCCGGTCATTACCTCGTGCCGGCGGCCGGACAGGCGCGAGAGCATGCGACGGGCGTCGGCCGCGTCGGCGGGTTTGGCCAGCATCTCGCCATCGATCACGACGGTCGTGTCGGCGCCCAGGATGGTCTCATCGGGCCCGCATTCGACGGCTAGCGCCTTTTCCTCCGCAAGACGGCAGACGTAGTGCTCGGGCAACTCGCCGGCATGCGGGCTCTCGTCGATCGAAGCGACACGGACCGTGAAGGGAATGCCGGCCTGCCGGAGAATCTCGGCGCGGCGGGGCGATTGAGACGCGAGGACCAGCACGATTTCAGTGTAATGGCTGCGGGTGCATGATAAGCTCCGGCCATGAAACTTGCCTTATTGCTGCTGGTCGCCACGGCTTGGGCGCAGCAATCGCCGGTGCGGATTCTGATCTCGTACCACTCGGACACGGGCAACACGGAGAAGGTCGCGCAATCGGTGCGCAAAGGCGCGGCGTCGGTGAGCGGCGTCGCGGTCACGTTGAAGAAGGCAGCCGAGGTCAAGGACGACGAGATCATACAGTACGACGGAATTGTCTTCGGCGCCCCGGTGCAGTGGGCGAATGTAGCGGCGGACGGCAAGCGGTTCCTCGATCGCGTCGCGGCGGCGTTCTGGGCCGCCAAAATGACGGGGGACGGGCGCACCGCGGGCGTCTTCTGCACGGGCGGGGCGGTGGCCTCGGGAAAAGATCTGGCACGGCTCTCGATGATCGCCGAGTTTCTGGCCATGCGGTTCGCAATTATCGGCGGCGTGGACGCAGATGGGTTCGGCACCCTGGGTCCACAGGCGACCACCGGACCGGGCTCGGCGGGGGTGAACGAGGCGGCCCAGGAGGAAGCCCGGATGTTCGGGGAACGCTTCGCGCGTGCGACTCGACAGTATCGCGGTGGTACGGTAAAGCCATGAAGCCACTCGCCTCAGAGCTGATCGCCAAACCGGGGAAGAAGTTCCGGCTGGCCGATGTCGATCCGGACGACACCCACGGCCTCGATAAAAAGGCGGCGGAGCCGGTCTTCGCAAAGCACCTTCAGGACCTTCTGGAATTGCAGACGGTGCTGTACGCGGAGGCGCGCCGGTCCGTGCTGGTGGTGCTGCAGGGGATCGATGCCGGCGGAAAGGACGGGACGATACGGCACGTCATGAGCGGGCTCAATCCGCAGGGTGTGACGGTGACGTCGTTCAAGGTCCCGGAAGGCGAAGAGAAGCGGCACGACTATTTGTGGAGGGTGCATCGCGCCGTGCCGGAGTGGGGCGACATCGGTATCTTCAACCGGTCGCATTACGAGGATGTCCTGGTGGTGCGCGTTCACGATCTCGTGCCGAAGTCGGTCTGGTCCAAGCGGTACGACCAGATCAACGATTTCGAGCGCATATTGAGCGAGAACGGCGTCCGCATTTTGAAGTTCTTCCTGCTGATCAGCAAGGATGAGCAGGCGAAGCGTTTCGAAGCGCGGCTGGCCGACCCGACCAAGAACTGGAAGTTCTCGCCGGCGGATACCAAGGAGCGCAAGTATTGGGACGACTACATGGCCGCATATGAAGATGCGATTCGCAAGTGCAGCACGGAGGCCGCGCCGTGGTACGTGATCCCGGCGAACCATAAATGGTTCCGCAATCTGGCGGTGGCGCAGATTCTGCGGGACGAGATGCGGGCCATGAAACTGCAATACCCCAAGCCGAATGGCTAGGGGGCCGGCTCGACGTGCACGAGCACATCGGCCACCCAGTCGAGTGTCTGGATAATCCGCAGGCGGACCTCGTGGGCAATTTCATGCGACTGGCGGACTGTCAGCTCCGGGTCCACCTCCAGGTGCAGGTCCACGTGGTAGCGCAGGCCGGTTTTGCGCGCGAAGCACTTCTCGACCCCGAGGGCGCCGGGGACGCCGCCCGCCGCGGCGCGAATCTCGTTCATCATGTGCGCGTCCGGCATGGTGTCCATCAGCTGCATGGCGGTGTCGTAAGAGACGCGGACTCCGACGGAGATGACGATCAGGCCCACCACGAAGCCGCCATACCGGTCGGCGTCGAGAAAACGAACAGGATCCGACAAGGTTAGCCCCACTGCCGCGAGTGCCAGCCCGGCGGAGAGCGTGTCCATGGCGTCGTTCCATGCGTCCGCCGTCAGGGAGTCGCTCTTGAGCTTGCGGCCATAGCGGAACTTCAAAGCGGCCAGCAGCGATTTGGCGAGTAAGGAAATGACCAGCGGCCAGACGACCCACGATTCCAGCGCATCCCGTGGCTGACCCAGGCGCAGCAGCGAGCCGTAGCAAATGAGGGAGCCCGCGACAGCGAGGCCGAGACCGATCAGCAGCCCGGTCAGCGTCTCGACACGGCCATGTCCATAGGGATGGTCGGCATCCGCGGGCTTCGCGGCCAGCGTGAGGCCCAGCAGCACGAACCCCGATGCAAAAACATCGCTCGCCGACTCGAGGCCGTCGGCGACCACAGCCGTGGAATGGCCTCGGATACCGGAATAAATCTTGACCAGGGCGAGCGCGCCGCTCACCATCATGCCGATGACGGCGACGCGCTGCCCGGTGTGCATTACGCCCGGGCCGGGTCGGCGGTCTCGGTATCGACGTTTAGTTCGGCGAAGGCGGCCTGGGCTCGCTTGGCGTCGAACTTGCCATCCCGCGCCAGGCGTGAGAGCGCGGCGGCGACGATCGATTCGGCGTTGATCTCGAAGTGCTTGCGCAAGTACTCGCGATTGTCGCTGCGGCCGAAGCCGTCCGTGCCGAGCGTCTCCATGCGGCCGGAGAGCCACGGCGCCAGTTGGTCCGCCACGACCTTCATGTAATCGCTGGCGGCGACGATCGGTCCCTTGGCGCCCTTGAGCGCGCGCACGATGTGCGGGATCCTCTCGGGCTCGGCCGGATGCAGGCGGTTCCAGCGCTCCACGTTGAGCGCTTCGCGCCGCAGTTCGTTATAGCTGGTCACGCTCCAGACGTCCGCGGCGATGTCGTACTTCTCGGCCAGGATCGTCTGGGCGCGCAGCGCTTCGTTGAGAATCGGGCCGCTGCCGAAGAGTTGCACGACAGCCTTCCCGTTCGGCGCGGCTTTGAAGCGATAGATGCCGCGCAGCACGTCTTCGGGATCGAGGCCCTCCGGCATCGGCGGCATCGCGTAGTTCTCGTTATACAGGGCCAGGTAGTAAAACCGGTCCTCCTGCTCCTGATACATGCGCCGGAGCCCGTCCTGCACGATGATCGCGACCTCGTAGGCGAACGCCGGATCGTACGTGATGCACGTCGGGACGGTGCTGGCATGGACGATGCTGTGGCCGTCCTGGTGCTGCAGGCCCTCGCCCGAGAGCGTGGTGCGCCCCGCCGTGCCGCCGCAGAGGAAGCCTTTTCCGCGCGCATCGGCGAACGCCCAGATGAGATCGCCTACACGCTGAAAACCGAACATCGAGTAGTAGATGAAGAACGGAATCATCTCCACGCAGTAGTTCGTGTACGCCGTGCCGGCGGCGGTAAACGAGGCCATCGACCCCGCCTCGGTGATGCCCTCTTCTAAGATCTGGCCGTCCTTCGATTCCTTGTAGTACAGGAACATTTCGGCGTCGTGCGGCTTGTAGAGCTGCCCCTGGCTGGCGTAAATGCCGAACTGCCGGAACAGCGACTCCATACCGAACGTGCGCGCCTCGTCGGGTATGATCGGGACCACGTGCTTGCCGATCTGCGGGTGCTTCATCAGCAGGGTGAGCACGCGGACGAACGCCATGGTGCTCGAAACTTCGCGGCCGCCGGATCCTTCGAGCGATTCCTTGAAATACTCCAGCGGGGGCGCCTCGATGCTGCTGGCGGCCACGGTCCGGCTGGGCATATATCCCCCCAGCAGGCGGCGGCGCTCGTGCAGGTAAGCGATCTCCGGGCTGTCCTGCGGCGGACGATAAAAGGCCGCATTCCGCGCGGCATCGTCGGGAATCGGAATCTCGAAACGGGACTTGAAGTGCGCGATTTCGTTCTCGTTCAGCTTTTTCTGCTGATGGCTGATGTTGCGTCCTTCGCCCGCCTCACCCAAGCCGTAACCCTTAATGGTGTGGGCGAGGATCAGGGTCGGCTTGCCGGTGCTCTCGACGGCGGCTTTGTAGGCGTTATAGACTTTGCGCGGGTCGTGGCCGCCGCGGCGCAGCCGAAGCAGGTCGTCGTCGCTCAGATGGGAGACCAGGTCGAGCAGCTCAGGGTATTTCCCGAAGAAGTTCTTCCGAATGTACGCGCCGTCCTTGCTGATATAGCTCTGAAATTCCCCGTCGACCACCTCGCCCATGCGTTTTTGCAGCAGGCCGGTAGTGTCGCGCGCCAGGAGCGGGTCCCAGTCCTCGCCCCAAATGACCTTGAGCACGTTCCAGCCGGCGCCGCGGAAGGCGGCTTCGAACTCCTGGATGACCTTGCCGTTGCCGCGCACCGGACCGTCGAGGCGCTGCAGGTTGCAGTTGATGACGAAGATCAGGTTATCCAGCTTCTCGCGCGAAGCGAGGGTGAGGGAACCCATCGATTCCGGCTCGTCCATTTCGCCGTCGCCCAGGAACGCCCAGATGTGCCGCGGCGTGGGCGGAATGATTCCGCGATTCTCCAGGTACCGCATGAAGCGCGCCTGGTAGATCGCGTTGATCGGGCCGATGCCCATGGAAACCGTCGGGAACTTCCAGAAATCCGGCATCAGCCAGGGGTGCGGATACGAAGACAGCCCGGGATGCTCACGCAGCTCGTGGCGGAAGTTTTTGAGATGCTCCTCGGTGAGGCGCCCTTCGAGGAAGGCTCGCGCGTAGACGCCCGGCGAGGCGTGGCCCTGGAAATAGATCAGGTCGCCCGGCTGATCGCCGTATTTCGCGTGGAAGAAGTGATTGAAACCGACCTCCAGCAGCGTGGCCAGCGATGCGTACGTCGAGATGTGTCCGCCGATACCGGCGTCGTACTTGTTCTGCCTCACGACCATGGCCATGGCGTTCCAGCGCACCAGGCTTTTGATCCGGCGCTCCATGGCGCGATCGCCTGGATAGGGGACCTCGTCCTCCGGGCGGATCGTGTTCACGTATGGGGTATTGGTTTGGATCGGCAGTTCGGCCCCATTGGCCTGCGCCCGGTCGGTAAGCCTTTGCAGGAGGTAGGCGGCCCGGTCGGGACCCGCATCGTCGATCACCTGGTCCAGCGCTTCTACCCACTCCGCGGTTTCTTGAGGATCGAGATCGACTACCCTCTCATTCAGTTTCTGGTGCATGTATTTTTATTATACGGGCTGGCGGCGGAACGCTGGACAGCCGCGCGCCTGCGGGTACAATGTGGTCAGGATCCGCCGAGTGCTTTGGGGCTTGCAAATGCGGGGATCTATCATATACGTAGGGTAATTTCGGGAGGAAATTTCATGGTTGAATGTCCCGTGTGCGACGGCAAGATCGACGTGGACGAAGAAGACGTTGATGAAGGCGAAACCATCAGTTGTGATGAGTGCGGCGCGGCGTTGAAAGTGATCGGAACCGCTCCTCTGGAGCTCGAATCGGCCGAAGCGGTTGCCGATGAAGACGAAGAAGACGAGGAAGGTTTCGTCGAGGAAGAAGAGGAAGAGGCGGACGAGGACTGGAAGTGAGAATGGGTGTGTGCGCAACGGAACAGGGGGGCAGCACGTCTAAGAAACCGGAGAGTCAGATGCGGAAAACGACGGCTACCTTGGCGGCGCTCCTCCTGCTCTGCGCAGTCGGATCACTGGCGCAGGAAAAGAAAAAGAAGGGTGAGGAGACGACGCGGAGTGTCTCGGGCGCCGTTACCGCGGCCGACGACAGCGCGGTGGTCGGCGCGGTCGTCCAGCTAAAAAACACCAAGAGCCTCCAAATCCGCTCCTTCATCACCAAGGAAGGCGGAACGTATTACTTCCACGAATTGAGCCCGGACGTCGACTACGAATTGAAGGCCGACTACCAGGGGGCTTCCAGCGGCCCCAAAACGCTCAGTTCCTTCGACTCGCGGAAGAACGCCACCATCAACCTCAAGCTGAATCCTAAAAAATAGGCCCCGTCGAAAAGGCGAGGCTCGCGAGCGGGCCGGCCGGATCCGGCCCGAATGCTCCGTAATCGACACCACGCCGTGGTCGACCAGCACCTCGGCGTCCGGCGCGATTTTTCCGTACGCCCGTCCGTTCACTTCCAGTTGGTCTTTCCGAATCCAGATGTCGGCATCGCGGCAGGGAGCGTAGTGCCACGCCGCGCCAGGCAGCAGCAAGGGTTCCGGCACACGGGTGCGATAACAATCCGTAACGACGATTTTGTGCCTCCCGATCGTGGTCTCCACACGGCCGAGCAGGAGGTTGTTGGACTTGCTGCAGGCGGCGAGAAGGATCGCAGCGCCGATGACGAGGACGTTCGGAAGCGACATGCTTCCGATCATAATGTACTTTTCAATTTAAAGCAACGCGCGTTGGTTCCGGCGAGGCCTACCGTGCCAGCGCGTATGTCAGGCTTTTCTCCAGCCACTCGCGATTGGCGCGTACATCGTCCGTCAATTGCGCGGTCAACCGCTCCCGGGATTCATACAGCCGATAGCCTTTCCGGTCCCGCAGATAGCCGCGAGCGTGCGGCTCGCGGGCAAAAACGGCGTCCTCGCCTTCAGTCTCCACCATCTCCTGATAGCGGCGTCGATTATCGAGCAGGGCCTTCATCAGGAAGGGCATCACGACCGAGTAGTCGGCCTGCATGCTCTCGGTGGTCTGCAGGTACGTGTCTTTGTCGACCTTGCCCCAGGTGACTGCCTCGGCCGGTGGGCACGAGGAGAGCGAGCCGTCGGTCACCGGCGCCGTGACGACCTGTACGTCGAAATGATAGCCCCGGACGTCGGGCAAACCGAGCACCTGCCCCAAGGCCGGCTCCGGCTGCAAATTGTAATTTTTCGGCACGCCGCCGCCGAGAATCACGGTCGCCAGGGCGTGGACAGGGTGCTCGAACAGCCCCCAGCGATGATAGGCGCACGCCTCGAAGACCTCCGCATGCAGGTCGAGGTCGAAGCCGTAATCGGCGATCAGCCCGGCCTTCTTCATCGCCCAGAGCTTCATCGAATTCAGAAATACGCTGCCATCGCCCGGGGCCCCCACAAAGACCGGGATGGCGCGCCGCCAGCATGTGGCCAGCAGACCCGGCTCCACGCCGTTTTGCTCCTCCTGCGCGGCGTAGTATTCTCCGAGCCGGTGGCGCATCTCCGTGCCGGTCATTTTGTGCTGGAATTCAGGCCGGGCCAGCACCGCGGTGACGAAGCGATCCTGATCGAGGAGGACGCCTTCGTCGAAGGCCATATCGGTGACCCGGATGGTGCCCTCCTCGCGAAGCGCGGCGTCGTCACTGTTGATCGAGACTTCATGTATCGGCCCCGATTTATACGCGTCGAGACTGCGATGGCCGTCGTGGTAGCAGACGGCGTCGGTGGTGCTGAGATAGGCGACCCAACCGGTCTCGAGTAGCGGGATCAGCCAGGTGTGATGCTGGCCGGAGACCGTGACCGGCCCGGAGACGGCGAGGGTGAGGGGGCATCCCATGCCGATGGCGCGGTCGAGGATCTGGTAGATGCGGCGCAGGTAAGCGCCGCCGAACGCGGGCAGGCAGTCATTGAAGAGGTCGCCCAGCGTGGCGCAGTCGTCGACGCGGCGCACGCGGACCGTTCGGCGCGGCAGCGCACAATGGGAGCGGGTTTCCGTGGACATCAATTTGACGATAACAGAGCACCGTTCGCGCGCAGCGTTGGAGCCCACCGCAGCGGCGCCGGGGATCGCAGACACCAGCGCCGAGACCGCTTCAGAGTCTGTTTTCTTCTCCGCGTGATCTCTGCGTCTCTGCGGTGAAATCGTCCCCTGCCCGCCCACGCTCCAGATCGCGCGCCGACTCCAGTGCCTGGGCGTACTCTGCATTCAGCACACGCCGATAGTGGCCGTGGCCGTTCTGCTGCATATCCCACAACCCGCTGTTGTGCCAGTGCGTCCGGTCCTCCCAATCGAACCGGTCGAGAATCGGGTACAGGCAGACGCCTTGCAGCGCGACGCCACGATCGAGGGCAATCCGGCACTCGCGCGCGATCTCGTCCAGCCAGGCCGCGCGTCCGATCCCATAATGGCTGGTTTCCGCGATCACGATCGGCCGGCCATAACGCTCCTGGACCTCCTCGAGCAACAGATGCAGCGGACGCCACCTCGGGTCGTTCGAGCCGGCGTCCCAATGCAGTTTCCGGCCGCCGGGTACCTCCCACTGGTTCGCTGCGTAGTAGTTCACTCCGATAATGTCCAGGTACCGCTCAGCGCCACCCAAATCCCCTGCGGTCCGGCCGGCGATCATGTCCCACGCCTCGAATTGCGACGCGCGCTGGATGGCGGCCGGGCCGGCGTGCCAGGGGCGCCAGCGCGGCGGCACGTTATGGATCAGCGGCTCGGGGAAGACCATGCGCGCGGCGGGGTCCACCGACCAGACCGCGTCGATGCCGGCGATGGCCGCGCGCACCAGCTGTCGCTTCAACTCGCCGTCGCGCCCATGGGCGTACGGGAACATCAGGCCGCGCGTCGCCGCCCATGCGAAGAACGAGATCTCGTTTACCGGCGAGTACAGCCCCGGCTCGCCGCTGCGGTCGAGCTGAACCCGGGCGGCCTCGCGGGCAAATCGCGCGAAACGATCGACAAACTGCCCGGAGAAGATATCGACGTCATCCGGCCATCCGTAATGGCAAAGGTCCCAGACTACCTGCATGCCCTGGCGCCGCGCCGCGTCGAGCATGGGAATCCACGACTCCCACCGGTATTCACCTCCGCGGTCGACCAGGTGCCAGCGCACGCCGTCGCGCGCCGTGCCGATCCCGAGTTCCCGCAGCATACGGTAATCCTCCGCGGCATACACGTCGTGCTGCAGCGCTGCGGTCATGTCGAGGCGGACGCCGGCCGAGTTGATCTGGCACGAGCATTCGAAACCGCCCATCCAGAACGATTGAAAGATTCGCCCGCCCGGCAGCCGCGCGGCTGCCGGGCGGGGGTTTTCGGTTGCAGTTGTGTCACCGGGGGTCATGGGCCGTGTGGTGGTCTTCATTCGGTATGACGTATTGCTGGCGCTGATGGTTCATGAGGCGTTCGCGCCATTCCCACTCGATCTGAAAATCCCGTTTGCTGCGCGGTCCGCGAGTCGCGAGGGCGATGTGCTCGATCGGGAACTTGGGCGTGCGGTCCGCGTACAGCAGCCCGTTTGCCTCCTGGTACGTGTCGGCGAACTGCGTGTAACAGAAGCCCGCCAGCACCGGCAGGGAGCGAACCACCTTTAACAGGTGCAGATAGCGCTTGGCGAAGTCCTCTTCCGTCTCTCCCCGCGAGTATCCCCAGGTGTGCGCCGTGTCCCGTGAGAACGCAATGCCGCCGAACTCGGTCAGCATAATGGGCTGCTCCTGCACTTCCCCCTGCAGCAGCAGAAGGCGCCCGCCCGGACGCTCGCGCTTGAACAACCGCGGGATTTCGTCGAGCAGGTAGCGCTTGGCGATCCGCTCCGGCTGATCGTCGTAATCATGGATTCCCACGATGTCGGTCGCCACGCTCTCCCAGCCGTCGTTGCCGATGACCGGCCGCGATGGATCGAGCGTCTTCGTCAAATGATAGAGCGCCTGGACGTAGTGCCGCTGCGCGGGACTGTCCGGCAGGTCCGGCACACCCCAGGACTCGTTGAACGGCACCCACGCGATGATGCAAGGGTGGCTCACGTCGCGCGCGATCACATCCGTCCACTCCCGCGTGAGGCGCTCGATCGAGGTGCGGGTGAAGCGGTACGCGCTTGGCATCTCCTCCCAGACCAGCAGGCCCAGCGTGTCCGCCCAGTAGAGATACCGCGGGCTTTCGATTTTCTGATGTTTGCGGGCGCCGTTGAAGCCCATCGCTTTCTGCAGTTCCACGTCGCGCCGGTAGGCGTCGTCGCTCGGCGCCGTGATCCCGGTGTCGGGCCAGTAGCCCTGGTCGAGAACCATCCGGAGCTGGTAGGGCCGTCCGTTGAGCACGAACTTGTCGCCCTGTGCGCCGATCGAGCGTAGCGCTGTGTAGCTCCGGGCCGCATCGATCACCTCCCCGACGCCGGTCGTCAGCGTGAGCTCGGCTTGAATGAGGGTGGGGGTGGCCGGATTCCAGAGCAGCTCGTTCCGGTAATCGTCGATGCCGGGGTCGGACAGCGCGATCCGGCGGTGTACCTCGTTGGCCACCACGGCATATGTGTCGTCCGCCAGCAGGGTGTCGCCCCCGTAGAGTTTCACGTTCAGCCGGAGGTCGTCGCGGCGCTCACCGCCGAGCCACGCTTCAAAACCGAGTTCCCATCGCTCGACATTCGGGGTCCATCGGACCTGTCCGATGTGGGTCGCGGAGAGGCGTTCCATCCATACCGGCTGCCAGATGCCGGTCGTCCGGGGGTACCAGATCGAGTGCGGCTGAAGCTGCCAGTCCTGTTTCCCTCGCGGCTTGGAGAGATCGGCGGGATCATCGTTGGCGCAGACCGCCAGAACCTGTGGGTTTGCCGGATTCAGGTAGGCCGTGATGTCGGTGTCGAACGGGGTGTACCCGCCGGCATGCTCGGCCACCAGGTGACCGTTGACCCAGACCTGCGCCGAGTAGTCGACCGCGCAGAAGTGCAGGACTAGCCGCTCGCCGCTTCTCAACTGCGGCGCATCGAAGTTGCGCCGGTACCAGCAGGCGCGGAAGAATCCGGTATTGCCAATCCCGCTGGCGGAGGTTTCCGGGGAGAACGGGACGCGAATTCGCGCGTTCCACACCGGTTCGTCGGGTTGGCTCCAAACGGCGTCGGGGTCCAGGGCAAAGTCCCACTCACCGTCCAGATCGAACCACTCGTCACGCTCGAGTTGCGGGCGCGGGTACCCATGCAATCCACTCAATATCGTCTCCCTTGTTCCAGGGTAACGGCGCGGGGCGGCGCGACGGGGGCGCACAATGCCCGGTTCTGTGTGAAACCTACCGGGTGTCTATCGCGGGCCGGCCGGAATCGGTTCGACTCGCGACGTCCGCCGATCGTTTACTTCTGGCCGTGTAACCTGGAAATATGAGGCGAAGGAGCTTTCTGACGGCGGCAGGCGCGTCCGGTGTCCTCCTGCAGAGCCGCCGGGCCGAGGCGGAATCGCCGCGCCCGCAGCAGATCCATCCCGGAATCTGGAGGTTCCGCTTCGGCGTCCCGGAGAAGATCACTCCGGTCAATACCCGCCGCTACATGCCCAAGGCCGACGCTCTCGGCGCGCTGCCGGCCGTGAGCGCGTGCCCGGTAGCCGTCTCCGGTTCGGCGTCCCGGCGAGGCCGTCTCGTCCGCCTGCCGCTGGCGGCCAACGAGCTGGTATACGGGCTTGGCCTGCAGCTCCAGTCGTTCCTGCAGCGCGGCCTCAAGAAGCGACTGCGGGTCAACGCCGATCCCAAGATCGATTCGGGCGATTCGCACGCGCCCGCGCCTTTCTACGTCACGAGCGCCGGATACGGCGTCCTCGTCGATACCGCGCGGTATGCGACCTTCTATTGCGGCGGCAAGCAGCGCAAACAGGCGTCTTCGACGGCTGCCGACGCGGCCGTCGGCCCCGACGCCCTGCCGGCCGCCTATCGCCGATACCGGGTGAACGAGCCGTCGGAAGCACTCATCGAAGTTCCCGAAGCGGAGGGAGTCGACGTCTACGTCTTCGGCGGCCCGACCATGCGGGCGGCGGTGCAACGGTACAACCTGTTCTCCGGCGGCGGTCCTTTGCCGCCCCGCTGGGGTCTCGGGATGTGGTACCGGGTCAAAGGCGACTACAACCAGGAGGCGACACTCGCGCTCGCATCCGAGTTTCGCAGCCGGCGCATCCCCTGCGACGTAATCGGGCTCGAACCCGGCTGGCAAACCCACGCCTACTCGTGCACGTATGTCTGGAGCAAGAGCTTCCCCGACCCCGCCGTGATGGCCAGGAAACTGGCTTCGCAGTCGTACCGGTTGAACCTCTGGGAACACGCATTCACCCACCCCGATTCGCCGATCCACGACGCGCTGGTGCCGCACTCGGGCGATTTCGAGGTGTGGGGCGGGCTGGTTCCCGACTTCCTGCAGCCCCCCGCGCGGAAAATCTTCGCCGACTTCCACGAGAAGGAACACGTCTCCATCGGAGTTGCCGGATACAAGCTCGACGAATGCGACAACTCCGATTTCACCGGCAACTGGTCGTGGCCGGAGATCGCGGCATTTCCGTCCGGGGCCGATGGCGAGCAGATGCACTGCCTTTACGGGCAGCGCTACCAGGACACCATCCAAAGTGTCTTCGAAAAACGAAGGCAACGAACGTACGGGCTGGCGCGCTCCTCGGGCGCGCTCGCGGCGCCCTATCCGTACGCGATCTACAGCGACCTATACGATCACCGGGAGTTCATCCGGGGCATCGTCAATATGGGTTTCTCGGGCATTCTCTGGACACCCGAGCTCCGTAACGCCGCCGATCCCACGGACCTCCTGCGACGCCTCCAGTCCGTCGCGCTATCGCCGCTCGCCTTGATCAACGCCTGGTACATCAAAAATCCTCCCTGGAAGCAGGTGGAACGCGATGCCAACAATGCCGACCGCTTCGCGCCGGACTGGGAGTCCATCGAGGCGAAATGCCGGTCCGTCATGCAACTGCGCATGCGCCTCATTCCTTACCTGCACGCCGCGTTCGTGCGCTACCACCGCACTGGCATGCCCCCCTTCCGCGCCCTGGTCATGGATTATCCCGACGATCCGGCGACGTGGACGATTGACGATCAGTACGTCATCGGTGAATCGCTGCTTGCCGCTCCGATGACGGGCAGCCAGGAGTCCCGGGCCGTCTATCTCCCCGCCGGCGATTGGCACGACTTCTGGTCCGGCGTTCGCCATACCGGTAAACGGACCATCGAGGCGCGTCCGCCAGTCGAGCAGATTCCGCTGTTTGTCAGGAGTGGCGCCCTCCTCCCGCTTGCCGAACCCACGCTGCACACCGACGACCCCGCGAGCTGGCGGGTCACCGTGCAGGTCTATGGCGATCGCCCCGCCCCCGCCGTTCTTTACGAGGACGACGGCTCGGCAATGCCGGCTCTCACCGAGGTCACACTTACGTGGGAGGGCGCAGGCTCGGTAAAACGGGCCGGAGAAGGTGCGGGTCCGCGCTATCAAGTGATCGGCTGGAAGGTCGTCCCGGCAGGCTGATCCCGACTACTTTCCGAGGACACCCAGCGAGCGCAGCCACTCCTCCGCCCGCGCCGGCCACGTCGTGACGGTTTTGTCGGTGCGCCGCAATCCGTAGCCATGTCCGCCGGCCGGGTACAGATGCATTTCCGCGGGGACGCGGGCCTTGCGCAGGGCCGCGTAGTAAAACAGACTCGTCTCCACCCGCACGCCGTCGTCCTCGGTCTGCACCAGGAACGTAGGCGGCGTGTCCTTGCCGATGGTCAGTTCGGTAGAAACTTTATCGCCCTCGTCTTTGACTGTGAGATAGGCAGGGTAAATGAGGAGAGCGAAATCGGGGCGGCAGCTCACTGCGTCCCGCTCGTCCACCGGCGCATACGCGCGGTGCTCGAAGTTGGTGCTGACCGCGGCCGCGAGGTGGCCGCCCGCCGAGAATCCGAGAACACCGATGCGGTCCGGCCGTAGTCCGAGCTCACTCGCGCGGGAGCGCACGATTCCGACAGCACGCTGCGCATCCTCGAGCGGCGCCGCCCACCTCGGACGTCCGGGCCGTGCCGGCACGCGATACTTGACCAGCACGCCGGTGACGCCGATGGAGTTCAGCCACTCGCAAACCTCCACGCCTTCGAGATCCATCGCGAGGATGTTGTAGCCGCCGCCCGGGAAGACCACAACGGCTGCGCCGGTGTCCTTGTCCTTAGGGGCGCGATAGATCGTCATGGTTGGCGTGCTGACATTGCCGATGCGCGCCACCGGCCGTCCTGCCACCAGATTGTCGGTTGGCTTGGTCGTGTCGCGCTCCTCGCCCACCGACCCGGTTTCTCCCGGCGCTCCTTTGGGCCAGATCGGAACTGCGGCCGGGGCTGCGGCGAACAGACTCGAACCTGCGGCAAAGATCAGCAGAGAGAGAACGATGCGCATGGCGCCTCCTGAATAGATGATTGTACCCGTCTCGGCCCCGCCGGAATCCAGGTGCGATTTCCAAAGATTCGGACTATATTAGCTGAGCATGGGACCCACCGAACAGTGGCTTCAACTCGCGCCGAAACCGCGGCCGCTTGCCAAGGGCGAGAAATGGAATGTTTTTCTGTCGTATCGCTCCGTCAACCGCATTTGGGTACTCAACCTCTACGACGTGCTTCATCAGCAGGGCTTTGAGGTCTTTCTGGACCAGGTGGTTCTTACCGGCGGCGACCAGTTGATCCGCGTTCTGGAAGACGGCCTGGAGCAAAGCCAGGCGGGTGTGCTGGTCTGGTCCGCCGCAACCGCGGAATCGGAGTGGGTGCGCCGGGAATACGAAACCCTGGAACGCCAGGCGGACGACCGCAAGACGTTTTGCTTCGTCCCGGTGCGGCTGGACAATTCGAAGCTGCCTGCATTCGCCCGGAATCGAGTGTTTCTCGACTTCACTTCGTATCCGGACGGCCCCAACGGTGGTGAATTGCTCCGCCTGCTCCATTCCATCACCGGTAAGCCGCTCAGCCCCGAGGCAGCCCACTTCGCCGCGGCGCAGGACGCGGTGGCGCAGCAGCAGGCCAACGAAATCAGCGCAGCCGTCGTCAACAAGGATCCCGACCTTCTGCTGGACCTCTACCGCACCGGCGGACTCTCATGGGACACGTCGTCGTCGTTGGGCTGCAAGGCGGCCGAAGGCTTGATCAAGCTCGGCCGCAATGAAGATGCGATTACCATGCTGGTCGAGCTCGAAACGAAGTTCCCCCGCGCCGTCCGCCCACGCCAACTGCATGCGTTGGCGCTCGCACGCCGGAATACGCCCGACGGTCTGCGGCAGGCGCAACGAATTCTGGGCGCTCTCTATCAGGCGGGCGAACGGGATCCGGAGACGCTGGGCATCTACGGCCGCACCTGGATGGATCGCTACGCCAGTTCGGGCGATCGCTCGGACCTGGAACAGTCTCGCGACCTGTACGCCGAGGCGTTCGAACGCGCGAGCGACGACTACTATACGGGGATCAATGCCGCTTCGAAGAGCGTTCTGCTCGACACGCCGGAGGATCTCGACAAAGCCAAGCAGTACGCCGCGCGCGTGCAGGAGATCGTGGGCACGGAAGCCCACCAGGGAGACTACTGGATGACGGCCACGGTGGGCGAGGTTTTTCTGCTGATGCAAAACTACGCCGATGCGGCGCGCCTTTACAAAGCCGCCGTGGCGACCGCCCGATCCGAGAAGGCGTCTCACGAATCCACCTGGAAACAGGCTTGCCGCCTGATGGAGAAGCTCAAACCCTCGGCAGCCGATCGGGCCGGGATTCGATCCGCTTTCTCGCATCTGCCGGACTGTTCCTAGGTGACCGGGCGCCGCTTACGGCCGTAGCCTAATCAACTGCGACAACTCCCAATGCCGCGCCGCGTTCGGAGCTTCCGAGCGATGCAGATCGGGTACGAAAGGCTCCACCCGATTGTCGAACAGATAAACGGGAATAACTGCAGGCCACCATTCAACGCTCGCAGCGGTGATGCGCGCCTCGCCATGGGCGAAGAGGCCCGAAGTCGAGGCGGAAAACTTTACCGGGGCAGCGTCCGCGATCACCGGGAATTTCCAGGTGTGCAGATACGGGGGGAGCGAGACCGGGATCGCCCGGGCGGGAGAGTCGCCGGCCAGTAGATAGCGTCCCGTCCGTGAAGGACTCTCGACCGTATAAGTTACCGTTACCGTGCCCAGACGCGGTCGCCCGTCGCCCGGAGGTGGATCGACAATCAAGTGCTGAGGATCCGGCGCCGCGGCATGGCCGGGAAGGGGTATGGCCGCCGGCGCGCCCGCAGGATTGCGCACCCAGAACACCGCCCACTCGACCGCCGCCGCGACGGAGTAATGCGTCAACAACTCCTGGTATACTTCCCAGGTTTCATTCTGCAACCAGGGCTCGAATAAGAAGGTCCGTGGATGAGAGGTCACCACGACCTCCGGCTCGGCGGCCCGGAACACTGCGGCGTAGCGGGCGCGCCGCTCGGCTCCGAGGGCGTGAATCACGTAGTCTTCCACCGGGAGAAACTCGCCCCGGCGACTTTCCATCTCGCTCGCATAGAGGTTCCAAAGAGGCCGCTTGCCGCGGGTCTCATACTGTTTCAAGATCGCGGTTTCGGCGTCCAGGACGTGCTGCCACTTCGACGAGAAGTGGACTCTTCGCAGCGTATCCATCCGCCACAGGCCAGCCAGGTACGTGCCCGCATTGGCGCTCCCCACGACTGCGACCATCCCGAGTAAGGCCAGGGTAGCGCCGCGATGGCTGAACAGCAGCCCATAAATCCGGCTGCCCCACACGAGCGCGACGGCCAGCGTCAATGCCAGCTCACCGTTGTGCAAATACGCCTGCGTCGTTACGCCGAGTAAAGGGGTCACCGTGCAACCGGTGTAGCACAAGAACAGGGCGACGCCGGCCTGCCGCGACGTGAACTTCTTCGCCCACAGCAGATACGCCAGTGATCCTGCGATACAGCTGGCGGCGATCAGCAATGGGATCCGGTACCGCGTGGTCCATAAATCCGACAAGCGCGAGAAATAGGCGACCGGCGGCGCGCCGAAATACCAAAACTGATCCGCCGGCATCTCGCGGAAGTAATATTTCAGAGTCGGCGAGACTCCGGAGGGCCCACATATTGCAATCAGGGCAGCCGAAGCAAATACGAGCGCAATGACCGCGGACGCTGCAAGCTCCTTGACGATATCGAGGGCAGGCCCGCCCCGGTCCAACAGGGCCTTCACGGCCAACACCCCGATCACGGCGCCCAAGGCCATGAAGACGGCTAGAAACTGGTCAACGCCTAAGACGAAGGCGGCGCCAAGGCACAGCCCTAGAAACGCCACCCGATATTGCCGCCGTGCAATCGCAGCATAGCCGCATAATCCCAACAGCGGCATCAGCGCGCGCAGTTCCACGAGGCTATAAGACGCGTCGCCGAACTTCCCGAACCCGAAGATTGCGGGGACTTCGACCGCGAAGAGATATAGGACGAGCCACATTACTGCGCGCCGCCAGGATCCCGCAAGCAGTCTGAAGATGCCAGCCACGGTGAGAAAGTAAGCGAGCAGGGAAACCAACTGTCGGGAGAGCTCCGAACCCAGCAAGCCGCCCCCAAACAGGCGGAACAATGGGTAATGTAACAGCGGTATGGCAATGCCATGAAAGACCGGAAAATCCCGCCCGGCAGTTTGACCCGCGGCTAGACGCCGCAGCGGATCCAGGATTTGGAACGGGCCGTCGAAATGCAGCCCATCGAACAGGATAGCCGGACGCACGGCGCGACAGATCCGCCACACCAGCCAGACTAAAATCCCGAAGATTGCCAGCGCCGGACCCAAGGCATTTTCTTCGGCTGCGAGCCGGCGGGAAGGCGGAGGTTCCGCAGGCAGCGAAAGCTTCGACCAGAGGTTCGGTTTGAAGGTGGTGTCCAAAGGAGTGAAGGTGTCCTGACTGTGCCCCGGTGGCATAAAACCGATCCCGATGAAAAACGATCGTTAGTTCAGCCGCGCCGGAGCGACATGTTCTTCGATCGCACCGAAAGAGCGCGATCGAACTTGGTCCACACCCGTCAGCCTCCGGCCGATCTCTTGCCAATCCCTGCCGGCAGGCGGGGGCGATCCAAGAAGGTCTATAGGGTTATATACCACAAGCACGCCCCGCTAAGACGCCGGCCAGGCTCCGCGACGTTAGGCAACGAACCAAAAGCGCGATTGCGAATGACGAGATCGGCGTGCCGGGAGCAAAATGTGCGACTTACATTCAACAGCACGGATTCTAAGAGGTGAGCTTTCGTCCACGGCGCCCGGCAAGTTCTCAGAATAACGACCCGCTTACGGCTTTCGGAACTCATACGCCAGATAGTTCCCGAACCAGCGTCGTTGTCTCACGTCGAACCTGCCGGAACTCCAGTCATGGAGATCCGATTCGCGAATTCGGATGTGATCCTCCTGCAAGGGCCAGGCCCCGGTCCTTAGTACGGTGTAAACACTCTTGAGAAACGCCTTGGTCCAGTAGGAACCGCTCAGGGCAAACCGAAGCCGGTTGGGAATGTCTCGCACGCGGGGAACCATGTCTTCCAACACAACGAACCAGGTTCCGCCGGTCTGCAACACCCGGTCTACTTCCTGGAACACCTGCTCCGGTCGGCGTGCGTGATTCAGGCTCCAGAGCGACAGGCACGTCTTGAATCGATCGGATCCGAACGGCAGGCTCTCGCCGACGCCGCGGACGAAGGGAAAAGGATCGGCTAGGCAAGGGAACTGCTTGCGCAGCGAAGTCCATTCCGGCCGGAGCCATTCGACACTCGGATCGAGCGAAATGTAAGTCGTTCCGGCCGGAAGATACTGCCGCACAAGCCCTGCGCCCCCACCGATATCCAGGATAGGTCCCGGCCAGGAAAACAGGCTTGAGGGAAACGGTTCATAGTCGTTCGCCAGTACACGCGATGCCCTTTCAGGCGCAGTGATCAGGTCGGCATACCACGATTCCATCTGTTCCTGCCGCTCGCCCCACGCTTGCTCCAAGGCGCTCTGCATTTCAGGCGACAACAAATTCCTGTAGCGCGGATCTCTCTGCGGGAATTCGGCGTCGCATTTTCGGCAGCGGATCAGGGCAGGCGATTGTTCGAGCGCCCCAGCGCAGAGGGGACACGCCAGGAAGTCCTGAATTCGGCCCCACAACTCGTCCATACCGGCGATTATACAGACGGCCGCTGCTCGACCGTCGGCCAAGGACTACAGGGATCGGGTAGCGCCGTGCGCATCATTCCGCTTCTGCCGTCCTCGCATGAAACGCCAAACCGCAGAAATGTCCCGTTTTGCAGATTCTGACGCCGCAGTATCAGGAACTTGCGGACCCTGCCCGGACATCGCGTCCGGTTTCGCTCGCTGGACCCCGAGCGGCTGCCGTTGTCAGGTGCTAGTCTTTTCATTCGGTATCAACGAACGCCATGTCACACCCGAAGCAGCCCTCCGAAGCCCTAACCGACATCCGCGCCCGTTATCTGCGGCTCTACACCGGCGCCATTGCCGATGTTCTGGACGCCCACGGCCTCCGCTACCAGGCCCTGCCGCATTACGTCACGCCATTCACGAAAGCAGACCGGATCGCGGGGCCGGCTTTCACCGGGCAAGGATATCCCTGCGCGAACATCACCAACAACGACACCGCCACCCGTCTCCAGATGCTCGATAGCATCACTCCCGGAACCGTATCGGTGTGGGCTTGCGGCGGCAGCATGGCGTGTGCGCATTGGGGCGAAATCATGTCTACCGCGGCCCGCGAGCGGGGCTGTACCGGGGCCGTGATCGATGGAGGAGTCCGGGACCTCGACTTCATCAACGCCATGGAGTACCCGGTGTTCGCGAGGTTCAAAAGCCCGATCAGCTCGGTGGGGCGCTGGGACATCAAAGAGTATCAAGTCACCATCAAGATCGGCGACACGGTGGTCCGCCCCGGCGACTTCGTATTCGGCGACATCGACGGCGTCCTAGTTGTCCCACAGGATCTTACGCTTGAGATTTTGATCGCCGCCGAAAACGTGTACGAGCGGGAGTGCGGCATGCGCGAAGAGCTGCGGCGCGGGGTCGGAGTCAAGGACGCCTATGCAAAATACGGATCGCTCTAACCACTCCGCGACGCGTCGAGGCGTCCGCGGCGGAATGGATATGTGTGTGCGCCGGCATCGCTGCCTGCGACACAATGGAGTGGGACTCGCGCGATGAGCGCCCAGGAGTCCAAGTTGATCAGCCGGGAACAGGAGAGCATGCTCAAGCCCTTTCGAGGTCGGGTTCGCTGGTTACTGATTGGCTGGATGTTCGCGATTAGCGCGATCGCTTATCTGGATCGGGTCAACATCTCGATCGCCGGCCGTTCCATCCAACAGGAGTTTCGTCTGGACAACATCCAGCTCGGCTGGGTGTTCAGCGCTTTTGTCGCCGGCTACGCGCTTTTCCAGGCGCCGGGAGGACGTCTCGCGGACCGCTTCGGACCCCGCAACATTCTGGCCATCGGCACGGTGTGGTGGGCGGTGTTTACCGCCCTCACCGCGATGGTCCCCTCGGGAGCGACCCACGCCCTGCTCGGCTTGCTGGCGACCAGGTTTGTATTGGGCTTGGGCGAGGCGGTGGTCTACCCCTCCTCCAACCGGCTCGTTTCTGCCTGGATCCCGACGCAGGAACGAGGCCTGGCGAACGGGCTGATCTTTGCGGGCGTCGGCGCGGGCGCCGGTATAACGCCCCCGCTGATCACCTATCTGTTGGTCAACTATGGCTGGCGATGGTCGTTTTGGATCACTGCGCTGATCGGGCTGGCCGCCGGGGCCGTATGGTTTTTGATTGCGCGCGACACGCCGGGCGAACACGGTTGGGTCACGGCGGAGGAGGCGCGGCACATACGCGAGGGCCTGCCGCAAGCCGCCGCCCCGGTGGGGGCGCGCCAGGTTCTTCCCTGGCGCAGTATCCTCACCAGCAAAGATGTCCTCGCCGTCAGTCTCAGCTATTTCTGTTACGGCTACGTGGCCTACATTTTTTTCACGTGGTTTTTTATTTACCTGAACACCGTGCGCCGCCTGGACCTCAAGTCCAGCTCACTTTACGGGATGCTCCCGTTCATCGCCATGGCCACCTGCTCGCCGCTGGGCGGATGGATCAGCGATGGCCTGACCAGGCGATACGGCAAGCGCGTCGGGCGTTGCGGCGTCGCCGGCGCTAGCATTGCGCTCGCCGCCTGCTTCATCGCCCTCGGTACCCAGGCCGCCGATGCACGGCTCGCCACTATCGTCCTGGCCGGCGGCGCCGGAGCCCTTTACCTTTCCGCGAGTTCGTTCTGGTCCGTCACCGCGGACATCGGCGGCGCGTCCGCGGGAAGTGTCTCCGGCATCATGAACATGTGCAACCAGACGGCCGGCGCGGTCACCGCCTCGCTCACTCCGTTCATAGCGGCGCGGTTCGGCTGGACTGCTTCGTTCATGGTGGCCGCTTCGCTGTGCGCCGTAGGGTCGTTGGCATGGCTGCTGGTAGACCCCGAACACCGGCTCGTGGGCGAATCGCAGCCGAAGGACTGAGACCGCCGGCGCCTCCGCGCGTTTCGCTTACGACCATCGATCCGGCCCGCCGAGGATCTCCCGGTACAGTTCGAAGTGTTTGCGCAGCACCTCCGCGACGCCGAATTGCGATTGCAGTCTCTCCCGGCTCGACAGTGCCTGCTCCCGATACCTCGGCCAGTTCGCCAGGACGTCTTCTACGGCCTCTGCCACTGATTCCGGCCGGGAATCGCAGGGCTGCTTGCATCCCGGCAGATCTTTGAGCCACTCCTGCATTCCGCCTGTGGGGACCGCGACCACCGGGCAGCCGCACGCCAGGCTTTCGAGCGCTGTCATCCCGAAGCCCTCCGCGCGCTGTGGTAGGCAGAGCGTCAGCATAGCGCGCCGGTAGATCCGGGGTGTCACTCCCGGATCTTCGACGAACTCGATCTCCACGCCCGGAGTCCGGGCCGCGGCGCGCCTGAGCGCATCCAGATATTCCGCGCTTTGACCAAAGCTCCACCGCTTTGCATCCGAAAACAGCAGCCGAACCCGGCCCGTCCGGCGCGCTACCACCCCCGCGACATCGATCGCCTGCAGCCCCCCCTTATGCGGCGCGACCCTTCCGGGAAATGCGACGGTCCCCATTTCGGCGCCGCTCTCCGTCGGGAATGCCGCGAACTCGATACAGATCGGAAGCAACGTCGCCCGCCGCCGGATCATCGTCCAGAGCCGCTCCTGGTTGTACCGGGATTGCGTAATCAGAATCGTGCGGGACAGCGGCGCGAGCACCCGCCGCACCGATTCGAACCACGGCACGTCGTGGATCGTCATCAAATGCGGAACCCCGCACGCTGCGGCGAGTTCCTCAACGGTCGCGGCAATCGGGTGGCGCGCATCGACGTGCAGGTTATGCGAGTGAATCAGGTCCACCGTACCGCCGGAGAGCAGTTCCCGCAGCCTGGCTCGGCCGCCGCCTTCGATGTCTTCGTACCACCGCGGCGAGGCAACCTGATAGGCGACGCCGTATTCCCCTGACGCCGCCGTCGCGACCATGGTCGCCACAAAGCTCTGAATCCCGCCAAACGAGTCCGCCTTGCACATCGGCAGCATCAGGACGTGGATCATCGAGGTCGATAATAGAATACCGATGACGCCGCGCATCTTCTACTACGCCTACTCGACACAAAACCAGACCGGCGGGCAGAAGCAGACCTATCACCATGTCGACGCCCTGAACCAGGCCGGCCTGGAGGCGTACGTGTACCATGAGCGCGAGAACTTCCGCGTGACGTGGTTTTCAAACGAAACCGCCGTAGCAGGCCCCGCCAAAATGAAGGCGTCATACTCGTCCGTCCGCGACTACCTGGTGCTTCCCGAGGGACTGGCGCCGCGGATCGCGAGCTTCCCCGGAAAAAAGGTCATCTTCAACAAGGGCGTCTTTAAGACATTCCGCGCGCTCCCCGCTGAATCTTTTCCGCCGCCGGCGGACCCGTATGAGGATCCTTCGGTGGTCTGCGCGTTCGTAGTGAGCGAACACAGCGCTCGCCAACTCCGGTACGCCTATCCTGACCTCGCGATCGTAGATGTCGGCATCGGCATCGACCAATCGATCTTTCGGCCGACGCCGCTGCCGCGGAAGTCCCGCCGGATTGCGTGTGTCGCCAAGTGCCTGAACCAGGTGAACACGATTTGCGGCCTTCTCGCCGCCCGGCTGCACAGAGACGCGCCGGACGTCGATGTCCAATACACGCTCTTGCGGGGGCTGGACGAGCATCAGGTATCCGACGTCCTCTCCGATTCCCTCATTCTCCTGATGTGCAGCTGGGAGGAAGGATTACCCCAGACGTTGGTCGAAGGCTTGCTGTCGGGCTGCATTGTAACCGCACCGGAGACCGGCAGCCTGCGGGGCCTGGGGTGCGCGCCGCCCCTGGATTTCAGCGAGCCGGCTCGGGTTGCGGATCACCTCTATCGCATTCTGCTGCGACACCCCCACCATCCGGATTCGGCCGGTCTCGAGATCGAGGAGCGCCGCGCCGCCGCAGTTGCCCGTTGGTCGTTGCAGGCGGAGCGCGTGGCCGTGCGGCAGGCCTGGGAGCGGATCCTGGGCAGTCGGGCGGAGAAGTCGGGCGCATGAATCCGCTTGCGCCCCCCTGCATTCTGTTTCAACCGCCGAATCATGTGGGTTTGGGTCACATCAGCCGCCTGGCGGCCATTGCCTTGAGCCTTCGCCGGCTCGAACCGGCGGTGCGCGTCCCCTTTGCCGTCGAGGGATCCAGCCATCAACTCCTCGAGTCGCTCGGGCTGCCGTTTGTCCCGCTTCCGAGCGCGCACGATTTGTTCAAGAACGGCGCCTGGCAGCCCTGGACCGGCGACCAGCGGAACGGCCTGGCGCTCGACATCTGCCGCGCCATTCTGGCCCGGCTGGCGCCGCAAGTGGTGGTTTTCGATTGCTTCCCGTTTATGGCGATGGCGACGGCCGCCGTGGAACGCCGTATCCGCATGGTGCTTTGCCTCCGCGAGATGAAAGACACAGCCGCGCACCTCGACACGCTGCGGCGCCTCCAGCCGCATCTGGATGCCGTCCTGCTGCCTCACGATTGCGCGTCCGGCAGCGTGCCGGAGCCCTGGCGCTCGCGCGTCCGGTTGGTTGGAACGATCGCGCGTCCGGCCGAGCGTCCGCCTGTAGGCGAGCAGGCGCCCCGGATCGTCGTCACCGGCGGCGGCGGCGGTGGCGCGGGCGTCGTGGATTTTTACAATCTCGCTCTTCAAGCCCTCGCGGAGTTTCGGGCCCTCCGACCCGGCGTGGAATGTCTTCTCGTCGCCGGCCCCCTCTTCCTGGACTGGCGCAGTCTGCGCCTGGTCGATGGCGTCCGCGTGCTCCCCTTTGCCGCCGATCTCCCGTCCCTGCTGGCTTCAGCCGATCTGGTCATCTGCAACGCCGGCTATAACACCACTGCGGAAGTCGCACAGGCCGGCGCGCCCACGATCTGCATCCCCGCCGAACGCTACTACGACGATCAGCACGCCCGCGCCGAACAGTATGCCCGCGAGCATCCCCTATTCCGGGTCTGGCGCGGTCCCGGTTCCGCCGGGTTGGCTTCGGTCATCCGGGAGAGCATGGACTCCGGCCCGCCCGGACCTCCGCCACCGGCCCCTCCGGGAGGCCCTCGCGCGGCACAATTCCTGTTGGACTTCCTTTACTCCAGGGACGCGTAGAAAGAGGCGGCCGCGCCATCCACGAGGAGCTCCAGCGCCTTCGGGTGCGCCGGTAGAGTCCGCAGGAAATCGTCGGCATCGAGTCCGCCCTGCATCCGCGTCCATGTGTTGCGCCCGTGCCGCACAAGCAGGTACATCTCCGGCTCGCAGACCGGGATCACTTTGGGCTGGTGATCGCGCAGAAACCAGCTATCGACCGATTTCGGAACATCACGGAATGCGCGACGCTCCCAAAGCGACCGCGAGAAGCAGAAAGTGCCGCCCGCCTTCCAGCCGTGCCCGGAATACCGCGGCGTTCTTTCCCCGGCGTGCAGGATTAGGAAACAATCCCACGCTACCAGGCAGTCGTCGCGATCTGCAACCGGCAGACGATCCACGGCGGTCCGGAGAAAATCGGGATGGTAGTAGTCGTCGTCGTCCAGTTTCTGGATAATCCTGCCGTTCGCCGCCGCGATACCGAGATTCAATTTTGTCCCGAGCAGGGTGGGTTGTGGCAGCCGGATATACCGAACGCGATCGAGCCCGGCGCAGATCGATTCCACCGGTTCGCCGTCGTCGACGACGATTAACTCCGAGTCCGTGTAAGTCTGGCGCAAAAAGCAATCGAGAGCGATCCGAAAAAAGCCTGGCCGGTCCTTCGTGGCCATCACACACGACACCAGCTGAGGCATGTTGCTTTCGATACTACCCCAAGGACTTGCCGATCCGAAGCAAACAGCGTCCGCCACACAATCGAAGTTGCGGGATAATGGGCACAAACCCCATGGGATCGTTTGCCCAACCCGTGCAGGCACGCAGGGTGATTGTAGGCGCTGGAAAGACGAAACAGGAAGGCTGGTGCTCGACCAATCGCGCCCAGTTGGATCTATTGTCGCCCGAGACTTGGGCCGGATTTTTGCAGGATCGGCGTTTGGATGCGCTGCTCGCCGAACATGTCTGGCACTACCTGGACGTCGAGCAGGGTCGGGCCGCTGCGCGTCTTTGTTTTCGGTATCTGGCCGATAACGGATACCTTCGGATCGCGGTGCCCGATGGTTTGCACCCCGATCCGTCTTATATCGACTGGGTGAAGCCCAATGGAACCGGCCCGAGCGCCCCGGCGCACCGGATCCTTTATAATTATCGGACCCTGTCGGATTCGTTGTCTCAGGCAGGATTTGAGGTCACGCTACTGGAGTATTTTGACGAAGCCGGCATCTTCCACGAGGAGAAGTGGGATCCGGCGGACGGCCTGATTCGGCGCTCGGCCCGCTTCGATCCCCGGAATGCCGGAGGCGCCCTGAACTACACTTCGCTGATTGTCGATGCGCGGAAAACCCAACGGCGACGGTCCGACCCGGCCCAATAAGAGGCAACCCGAACGGAAGGGCGCGCCCGCGCAGCCGGCCGAGTTGTCCTGGAGCGGCCGCGACCTCTCGCACTACCACATCACCCAGAAATTGGGCGAGGGAGGAATGGGCGTCGTCTATCAGGCGACCGACACCACACTCGGCCGTCCGCTCGCCATTAAATTGATGACTGCCCGGTTGGCCGATCCGGAACGCAAACGGCGTTTCATCCAGGAAGCCAAGGCCGCCTCATCGCTGAACCATCCGAACATTGTCACGATCTACGAGATCGGTTCCTACGGCGACGTCGATTACATCGCCATGGAGTACGTCAGCGGCAAAACGCTTCATGCGCTCCTGCAAAACGGGCCGATTCCACTCGCCGATACCCTGCGGTACGGCATCCAGATCGCCGAGGCGCTGGCCGCGGCCCATACCGCCGGCATCGTGCATCGGGACCTCAAGCCCGCCAACATCATGGTGACCGACAAGGGGCTCGTGAAGATCCTGGATTTCGGTCTGGCCAAATTGATTGCGCAATTTGGCGCCTCGGACGTCACGCGGACCATCGAGGGTGGGCCGCTGACAGTCGCCGGCGCGGTCGTCGGAACGCTTGGCTACATGTCTCCCGAACAGGCGGAAGGCAAGATGGTCGACTGGCGATCCGACATCTTTTCGTTCGGCGTCATTCTCTACGAGATGACCACCGGCCGCCCCCCATTCCGCGGCGAGACCCCCCTCTCCACACTGGCAGCAATTCTGAACAAGGACCCCGTCCAGATTCACACGGTCGCGCCGGGCGTGCCGGAACCCCTGGAAGATCTGGTGGCGCGCTGTCTCCAAAAGGATCCGCCGCAGCGCATTCAGCAGATGGACCAGATCAAAGTCGCACTGGAGGAGATGCAGTTCCAGTCGATGACCGGGCGGCTTCCGGCGGCTGCGCGAAAGAAAAAACCCCTTCCCTGGCGTACGCTGCTCCTGATTTCCGGAGCGCTGGCGCTGGCTGGTGCAGGCGCCTTGCTCTATCATCGGGTCAGCAGGGCTCTGACGCCGGCCGAACCTTCGGTCCTGACGCAGTTGACCGCCGACTCGGGCCTCACCGCGTATCCGGCGGTCTCGCCGAACGGCAATCTCATCGCTTATGCCTCCGACCGCTCCGCCGACGGCAATCTCGATATCTGGGTGCAGCAGGCCGGAAGTGGAGGGTCGCTGATTCGGCGCACTACGGACGACGCCGACGAGTATGAGCCGGCGTTTTCGAGTGATGGCAGCCGGATCGCGTATCGCTCGGAAAAGGACGGCGGTGGCGTATATGTCATGGGGGCGCTGGGCGGTGAAAGCCGGTTGGTCGCGCGCGACGGCCGCCGTCCCCGTTTTTCCCCGAACGACCAGATGATCGCCTATTGGTCCGGGTTTATGGGACCCAGCTTCCAGCCGGGCGCAATGAAGACATTCGTCGCGCCGGTGTCGGGCGGACCCCCGCGCCAGATCGGGAAAGAGTTTGCCTCTCTCCGCCACCCGATCTGGCTGCCCGACGGAAAACACCTGTTGGTGGTTGCGCGCCTGGACAAACGCGAGACTCTCGACTGGTGGGTCGTTCCGGTGGACGAAGGTCCGCCGATTCGCACCAATGCATTCGCTGCATTCGCCCGCCAGAAACTGTTACCGCCGCCGCTCGATTCCGTGGTCGTTCCGGAGAGCTTCCTTCCGGGCGAGAAGAAAGTGCTGTTCTCCGCCACACTTGGGGACTCGACGAGCCTGTGGCAGATTCCCTTCCGAACGGACAACTACCTCGTCGACGGCAAAGCGCAACAGCTCACCTCCGGAACCGGGGTGCAAGTGGAGGCTTCGGCCGCCGCCGCATCCGAGGGCGTGCCGCTGATCGCGCTCGCGGCGCTGACGCTCAACGTGGATGTTTGGACCGTCCCGCTCGATCCCAAACTCGGGACCGCGGGCGGCCCGATCCACCCGATCACGACGGCGCTTACGTTGGACGCCTGGCCATCCATCTCGGACGATGGCAGGAAGTTGGTTTACGCCTCGTACCGGTCCAAGCAGGGCAGCGTGGTGATTCGCGATCTCCAGTCCGGCAACGACACCACTCTGGTAGACGGTTTGACCGGCGAAATCCAACCTAAGATCAGCCCGCAGGGAGATCGCGTCGCCTACTCCGAGAGCGCCACCCGGACAGGATTCGTTATCCGCAGCGAAGGGGGAATTGCCGAAAAAGTCTGCGAAAAATGCATTCTGCCGACCAGTTGGTCGCACGACGGCGCTCGTATTCTGTTCGAATCCGGCGAGGACGCCAGACCCCTTGCGCTGGCGGACCTGAACTCCCATCGTCGGCTCGACTACATCGGTCCAGATCAGGCCCGCAAGGGCACTGTGAACGCCGGACGGTTTTCGCCCGACGACCGCTGGGTCGCCTTCCACCGCTGGACCACGCCCGTCACGCGGCAGATCTTCGTCGCTCCGGTCCATGGAGAAACCGCTCCGCCCGAAGATGCCTGGATTCCGATTACCGAGGGCGCCGGGATGGATCGGGAAGCAGTGTGGTCGGCGGACGGCAACCAGCTCTTTTTCCTGTCCGACCGCGACGGCTTCCGTTGCATCTGGGCGCAGCGCCTGCAGCCGGCTACAAAAAAACCGCTCGGTCCGGCCTTCGCCGTGCAACACTTCCATCATGCGCGCCGCTCTCTGCTCGCCGTGGGTGTGAACGTCGGCGCCATCGGCCTCAGTGCCACCCGGAATAATCTGGTATTTGCGTTGGGCGAGTTGACCGGGAACGTGTGGAAGCGAGAGCCCAGTCCGCGCTAGCCCGCCAGGAAAAGGAGCTGTCATGTTGGACTCCCCCCGCTGGTATAACGATCGTCCCCTGACCATTACCGGTAGTTGGGATAGTTCGCCCATCTATCGCCATCGCCGCGGCGGTAGCCCTCTATGGACCGAGGACGAGTACGTGCAGCGGTACCAAACAAGCACGGTCGAGGCCATGGCCAATCTGGGGATCAACTTCGCCACCCTCGACTTCTTCAAGTGCTTTGGCCTGGAGGCGGAACGGAGTGCTGCGGAAAACGCGCGCGGCTTTATCCAGGAGTGCAACCGGCGCGGCATTTGCGTCGGAGCCTATGTGGGCAGCACGGTCGGCTACGAAACCTTGCGGCTCGAAGCGCCGGATTGCGTGGATTGGATCGTGCGCGGGGACGAAGGGGCCTTTCTCTACTATCAGAGCCCCGGAGAAGACCAGCCGTTTCGCGCGCGCGTCTACTTCATGCACCCTGGCTATCGCGCTTATATCCGTAAGGTGCTGCACGCGGCGATCCTCGACTTCGGCGCCAACCAGATTCATTTCGACAGCGCCAGTGTCATGGCCGCGCCGGAGATCTTCTATCACCCTCTCGCGATCCAGGATTTCCGGAATTACCTGCAAGGAATCGACGCGGCAGAACGATTCGAAAGACTGGGTTTCTGCGACGTCCGGGAGGTTCTGCCGCCCCGCTTTGTCACGGCCGACACCCTCATCATCAACGACCCCCTCTTTCAATATTGGGCGGATTTCCGCTGCAGCCAGCTCGTCGCGTATTTCACTGAAATGGCCGATTACATTCGCGGTCTGAAATCGGATGTCTCAGTTGCCGTGAATACGGTGGTGGGAATCTTTCAGTGCAACCAGGAGTGGGCCGGGGTCGACCACGCCCGCCTGCTTCCCGTTGTCGACATGTTGTGGAACGAAGAGGCCCCCGTAGCCGGCCTGACCGCGGGCGGCGTCATGATGACCAAGATCCGCAGCTTCAAAATGGTCGCTTCCATGGGACGGCGGATGCTCACGTGCACCGGCGGCCCCGGCTACACCACGCTGACCCTCGCTGAATCCATGGCGTACAATCGCCAGACAATCGGAATGGTCGGTGACCCGCTGGCTACGTTAACCTTCCCCGCCGACCAGACGGCCTACGTCCAGTTCTTTCGGAACCAGTTCGAGTATTACCGCGACGCCGACGCCGTCGCGGATGTCGCGGTGTTGCATTCGTTCCGAACCATGACGTGTAACAGCCTGCGCCCGCTCTTCAGCGGTCTTCTCTTTCAGCAGGCGCTGATCCAGGGAAGGATCCTCTTCGACATCATCTTCGACCAGCACCTCGCCGATCTCTCGCGTTATAAGGTGCTGGTGCTGCCCGATCAGGAGTGTCTCGACGACCGGCAGATGGCCGCGATAACCGACTTCGTGCAGGCGGGCGGCGGAGTCGTGATCACCGAGAACACATCGCTCTACACGCCGGACCGGCGCCGTCGAAAGGCCTTCGGCCTCGAGTCGCTGCTCCCCAACGTGCCAGTTCCGCAATGGAACGGACTCGGCCGCGAGGACAGCAGCCCCGCTAATGCGTCGATCGTGCAAAACGTCATCGGCCGTGGACGCGCGGCTTATGTGCCGGATGTCAAACAGCCCGAAGGACTCTTGCCGGGCCAGTACCCGCTGCCGCCCGATTGGGAAGCGTTGTTGGCCACGGTGCGATGGGCGGCCGGCGAACCTCTCTGGCTCGAAGTCACGGCGCCCAATACCGTCACAGCCGAAATGAAGGTTCAGAACGACGGCAGCCGCTACGTCATCCACCTGATCAATTTCGAGGGGACGCCGAACCCGGCCCGGAAACTCGCCGTCCAGTTCCGCGTCCCCGAGGGACGCCAGGTTTCCACTATGGTCCAGCTCTCCCCGGACCAGCCCGGCGCAATCGATCTGACGTTCACCGAAGCGAATGGAATCGTGAGCGCCTCGATTGCGGAATTGCAGATCTATTGCATCGTTGTGGTTTCGCTCGACGGAGCGGCTGCCGCTCCGAGCAACTCGTAAAACCGGGCGTCGCCGGATTCGACCACCGCGGACAGCGGCTTGGCATAGATCGGGAAGCGCCGGAAGTAATCATCGGTCCGTTCGCCGCTGCGCATGTCTGTCCAGGTGTTGGCCCCGTGGCGCACTACGATGCAATGTTCGGGCGCGCAGATCCGGATGAGGCTGCCCTGGTGATCGCGGAGGAAATGGGAGTCGGAGCCGCGTGCCAGGTCGCGAAACGGCGCTTGCGCCCAGAAGTTGCGCGAAAACAGCAAAGTGTTGCCGATCGTCCAGCCGTGGCCGGAGTATCGCAGGCGATTCTCTCCCGCGATCAGAATCAGGAAGCAATCCCAAGCCGCGAGGCAGTGGTCCCGTCCTTCCGCCGGCATGTGGCCGGCCGCGACTTGCAGGAAGTCCGGGTGGTAGTAATCGTCATCGTCGATCTTCTGCAGAAGGTCGCCGCGGGCCTGTTCAATGCCCAGATTGAGTTTTGTCCCGGTCGAAGCCGGCCGGTCGAGGCGTATGTACCGCACCCGGTCCACCCCCGCGCAGTGGGATTCTACGTTCTGTTCCCCGTCGTCCACCACCAGCAACTCCGCATTCCGGTAGGTCTGCCGCCGAAAGTAGTGGATCGCCTGACGCACGAAGCGAGGCCGGTTGCGGGTGACCATGATGCACGAGATGAGTTCTGCGCGATCCGCGGCGGTGGCTGGCATGAGGGCGGCGGACATATGGTATCATCCCCCCTTGCCCGAGCTCTCGGATGGAACTCCTGACCCGCGGTTGCCGCGGCTGAGCGCCATCGTAATCGCCCTTCAGGAAGGCGAAAACCTCCGCCTGACCGTAGAACAGCTCTGCTGCACCCTGCCGCCCGGAAGCGAAGTGATTGTCGTCGACGACGGCTCCACCGACGGTTCCACCGCCTTCCTGCAGGGTAGTGCCGCGCCCGCTCGCTTGATCTGCGCGCGCGGGCTCGGCGTCGCGGGCGCACGTAACCGTGGAGCCGGCGAGGCCGTGGGCGAGGTCCTGCTGTTCATCGACGCCCATATGACGTTTCCCGCCGGATGGTGGGAGCCGTTGGTATGCATGCTGGGCAAGCCCGATGTCGCTGCCGCCGCGCCTGCCGTCTGCGATATCCGGCAGACTCATCGAAAGGGCTTCGGCTTGCGGATCACCGGCCCGGAGCTGACCTCTGAATGGCTTGCCCGGGCTGGCGACAGTCCATATCCGGTGCCCGTTCTTCCCGGCTGCTGTCTCGCCGTGCGCCGGCGTATGTTCGACTTACTGGGCGGCTTCGACTCCGGAATGCTGCGGTCGCAGGGAATCGACAACGAATTCTGCCTGCGCCTGTGGCTGCTCGGACACGAATGCTGGATCACTCCCGAGGTCGAAGTCGTGCACCTGTTCCGCGACCGGCATCCGTACGAACTCTGCTGGGAAACGGTGCTGCACAATCGGCTGCGGCTCGCATTGATTCACCTCGACCAGCGCCGGATCGCGGCCGTCGTCGATGCGCTGCGCGGGCACGGCGGATTCCCCGGCGCCGTCGCCCTCGCCGCCGATACGGACGCGCTGGCTCGGCGCGCCGCTTTCGCCGCGCGCCGACTGCACGATCCCGATTGGTTTTTCGGACGATTCGGCCCGCAGTGGTGAAAACGTTTCAGACCGGCGGGGCTTCTCTCTTGCAAACCGGCGGCGGTAGTGTACAATGAACTTCCCCGAGCTGTCGCAAAGTTGATTCAAGGAGAGGTCATGACGTCCACCTCGACGTGTGTCGGGTTTGGTATTTCTACGCCACTACTCGCGAGCTACTCCCCGGACCTGCCCGGCGGCACACCGCTGCCAGGCGGCACACCGCTGCCCGGCGGCACACCATTGCCAGGCGGAACTCCTTTGCCTGGTGGCACGCCCTTACCCGGCGGCACCCCTTTACCCGGTGGCACGCCACTGCCGGGCGGAACGCCCTTGCCCGGCGGCACTCCGCTGCCCCGCCGTTAACGATCCGGCTTGATTGCCCTTGCAGTCGCTGATCATCAATGCAGACGACTTTGGCCTGACGGCCGGCGTGAGCCGCGGAATCGCCGAGGCCCTGGATCGAGGCGCCGTCACTTCCACGTCGGTGATGATGTGTGTCCCCGATTCGCGATCGCTGCTCCGCGCTTACCGTCGCGTCTTGAGTGGCCGCGCCGGCGTTCATCTGCAACTCACCGGAGGAATCCCCTGTGCTCCTCCTGTCTCGGCGCCGTCCCTGGTCGATCGCCGCGACGCCTTCCCGCATCATCGCAGGAGTCTGGGACCCCTCCGGCCTGACGAGATCCTGCGCGAGTGGACGGCGCAGGTCGAGAGCTTCGTCGATATCGGACTGCTTCCCACCCACATCGACGCTCACCAGCATGTACATAAGGAGCCGGCTGCGTTCAACGCGTATTGTGCCATTGCCCGCCGTTACGGTATTCCCGCCCGATCCTGTTCGCCCGCGATGACGGCGGCGCTGCGAGCGGCGGGGGTCGACTGCCCGGATGCTTTCGCCTGCGGTTGGACGGGTGGGCCCTGTACTCTTCAGGGCTTGCTGGACTGCGTCGATGGATCGTTCGCCCGGTGTGGCGGCGCGGGCACCGTCGAACTGATGTGCCATCCGGGCTACGCCGATTCCGAGCTGCGGCAGCGGTCGACTTTGGTGGAAGCGCGAGAGAGGGAACTGGCGACTCTGTGCGATCCGCAGCTGGCCGGCCTTCTGGCGGCGCGCCACATCGGAGTGGTCCCTAGGCGCGCCGCTGCCGCGCTGGACGTTGGTCGGTGATCCGGCCCCTTACCAGGGCGGAGTTTCAGCAATTGGCCGCCCGCGATCCGTACTACCAGAAAAGGTGGGACTATCAGAGCCGGGCTATCGCGGCAGGATGGGACATCCTCGGCCGCCGCGGCCAACCTCCGGAGTCGGCCCGCGTGTTGGAATTAGGTCCCCATAAACATCCTCTGTTCGTTGGCTCGGACGTGATGGACCTCAGGATCAATCCGGAACTGCGGAGCGTCGATCAGGTCATCTGCCACAATGCGAGGATGGCGCCATGGCCGGTCGGCGACAAGTCCTATGATCTGTTTGTGGGACTGCAGGTGTTCGAGCATCTGACAGGGGCGCAGGAAATCGCCTTCCGCGAGGTTCGCCGGATCGCCCGCAGTGCCGTCATCTCGCTTCCCATCGAGTGGCGGCCGCGATCCTTGCCGGATTATCTGAACTGCCACACCCTCATCTCCCACCAGACGGCGATGAGGTGGTTCGGCTTCCTCGAGCCATCCACGATCCTCCAGGGCAACGGTTGGCCGTATAGCAGGATGATCTACGTATTCGAGGACAATCTGTGAGCGATCGGGCCCGGGCCGGAGAGGTTGCATTCCACGACATCGGTGAATTCCTCGCGGGGCCGGCGCTGCGGGAGATCCTGGAATTGGTGGCGCACCAGGAGTCGCAGTTTCGGGAGACCGGCGTGCCCGGAGTGCGCGTCTTGCCCGCCCTGCCGGGTGACGAAAAGCGAATCGCCGATGGCATCCGGGCGTTGCTGCCCCGTGCCTGCGAGCGGTTGGGTGTGCCGCCCATTTCTCGCCCCGGCATCGACTCTCCGGTTGCGGCCGTCGGGCACGGCGGAAAGCTCGAGATCGCCGCGATGACCCCTGGCCCTCATGCGGCCGGCCTTTCCTACGTCCTCACGTTCTTCGAATCCCCGCGGCGGTTCACGGGTGGCGCCCTGATCCTCGAAAACCCGCACGACCGCGATGTGCGGATCACCTTGCCCGCAGCGAACGGTCGCATGCTCTTCTTCCCCGATTCGCAGGACCTCGAAATCAGCCGCGTTCAAAGCGATTCGCGGGAGTTCCGGCACAGTCTCTTCGTCATGACCGCGTCAATCCGGCGCGGGAGTACCATCCGGTGACCTGCCCGTCAGTGGTTCGGCAGTCCCGGCGCGCTCACGACCGTGTAGGACGGCAATCCCGGCTTCCAGGGCAGCTTCCGAATTGGCCGGTCCGCTTGTATGGCGCAGGAATGGTCTCCGCAACGGCCGGTCACTCGAACGGTGGACGATGTGTGGCTCACCTGGAAGACCGTCTTCGCCCCGTAATACGCCTGGAGTGCTTCCGGACGCCAGCCCGCTCCGTCGACCACCCGGATAGCCCCGGAGGCGTCGATGAGAAGACCGACGTCTGCGTCGCCCTCGGTGGCCGTTTCGAGTACTTCGACCACATTGTGCCAGAATCGGCTCACAATCCTGCTTATCGGCCGGCATCGCGCGGTTGTGAGCGTCGGGTAAATCTCCCCTGCTAAACTGATTCCAAAGATGACGGGATTGTACGCGCGATGGATGGATCAATGGGAACGCAAGCTGGCGATGCGGGACACCAACCGGGTGGTTCGCCCGTTCGATTGGGGAACGGAATGGTTGAACCGCATCGGTTTCCCTCCATGCCCCGCAGAAGTGAATGGAAATGCGGCGGCGTGCGTTTCGAAGTTCGTCACCGGCGCCCTGGCGGACTCGGATCGCTTCTTCTCCTATGATCGGCCCGGCGACTATCAGCTCGACCGAAGCCATCTCACGTTCAGCAGCCCGGTGGTTACACCCTACCCCGAGAACAACACGGTGCACGCCGAATGGTTCCCCGCGGAAAAGCCCAAGGGCCGGGCGCTGGTCGTGCTGCCGCAATGGAATTCGGGAGCGGACGGACACGTCGGACTGGCTAAGTTGCTGAATCGATTCGGCGTCAGTGCTCTGCGGATGACCATGGCCTACCACGCGGAGCGAAAGCCGGCCGAGCTCCAGCGCGCCGATTATCACGTTTCCAGCAATGTCGGCCGCACCATCCACGCCTGCCGGCAATCGGTGATCGATACCCGCGCATGTGTAGACTGGCTCCTGGGCCAGGGCTATGAGCGGGTCGGCATCCTGGGCACGAGCCTTGGCTCCTGTGTCGCGTTCATCGCGACCGCCCACGATCAGCGGGTCCGGGCCGGGATCTTCAACCACGTCTCGATGTACTTCTCGGACGTAGTCTGGACGGGCCTTTCGACCCAGAACGTGCGCCAGGGCTTCCACGGGGCCATCACGCAGGACGATTTGCGCCGGTATTGGTCCGTAATCAGCCCCGCCAGCTACCTGCAACGGCTCGAGGGACGCGATCTGCCCGCCCTTCTCATCTGGGCCAGGCACGATTCGACGTTCCTCCCGGTGTACTCCCAGCAGGTTCTCAACAGCTTTCGGGAGAAGGGGTTACGCCACGAGATCTTCGAGCTGCCCTGCGGCCACTACACCACCGGCCAGTTTCCCTTCAAGGTGATGGACGGCCTCGCCATGTGCCGCTTCGCCGCGAAGCAGTTGTAACCCGAACAGCGCATAGACCTTAGGCGGCAGCATCCAGAGCTGGATCTTGACAGAAGTGCGGCCTGCATGGGACTATGAAGTATCACTGGAAAAGGAGGTGGTCCAGAAAATATGAATAGTTGTATAAGACCGCGAGAGGTGGCCGACTGTTAAAGTCGAGCCTCTAACGTAGCCGACCCTGCCCAGTATCAGGGTCACCGTTCCTGTGGACCGGCTGCCTCTTGCGTCCGTTCCAAGCCTCAGGTTTTTCACAAGGCTACCACCCCCGCGATCCGAAAGGGTCGCGGGGGTTTTCGCTTCTGATATACTGAAATTCTCGAAAGGAATCCCCGTAAAGCAATGAAGGCTGGTATTCACCCCGCTTACAACGAAGTTAATGTGATCTGCGCCTGCGGCCACACCTTCAAGACAAGTTCCACCCATAAAGGCGACATCCGAGTGGAAATCTGCTCGTCCTGCCATCCGTTCTTCACCGGCCGCCAGAAGCTGATCGACACCGCCGGCCGCGTCGACAAGTTCGAGCGCAAGTATAAGGCAACCCGCGGCGCCAAGAAAGCCGAACCGGCAGCCTAGGCCGCTTTCAATCGCGTTCAAACAGAAAAGGCCCGATGCTCACGTGAAGCATCAGGCCTTTTTTCTTTTCCCGGACGCGATCGCTACTTCTTGCCTTCGGCTTGCTGCCGTCGCTTGCGCAGTTCGTCCTGCTCTTTCTGGAACTGCTCGTAGAGCGGTTGCTGCTCGGGCTTAAGGATGGCGCGGACTGCTTCTTTCTGGTTTTCCCAGATGGTGTGCCCCTCCTCGTCGCCCTTCTTCTTCAAAGCATGAAACTGCTGCCGCGTGTGGTCGTAGATGACGTTCAGCTTGGCGACCTGGTCGTCGTCCAGCTTGACCTTGTCACGCATCTCGTTGATACGCCGTTTGCGAATCTCTTCGGGGTCGGATTTTTGCGCGTGCTGGCCGGTAGTAGTGCCGCTGACGCTGTTCACCATGTAAAGGCGGTAGGACACCGCACCCACCAAAGTGCCGCTCAGGAACACAAGGAGCAACGAGAACAGGGCCGAGAACTTGCTTTTGGGCATTGTGAAATTACCGGCCGGAGTCACCCGGATCGAGGTGGACGGGACCCACGATGTCGGGAGCATCCAGGGCATTGGCTTCCGCCAGCGCTTCGATGTAGCTTTGCGACGAGTACCCGCTGGTCCACGGGATCGACATGTAAACACCGAGCACGATGGACAGCGCAACGGCTGCGGTTACCAGCGCGTTCGCCATGCGTCGAAAGGAGAACGTGTAGGTCTGGCGAGCTTCAATTTGTTGCCAGAGTTTGGGCATGAAATTCGCACTGGGCTCCCGGTCCGGACAAGCACTCGCGAACTTCTGGAATAATGCGTCGAGTCTTTCGTCGTCGCTGCTGCCGTGTATAGGCTGCATGAATACCTCTACCTCACCCAAACACCGGGATCTTCCCCGGCTCCCCTACTTCTTTTCGGCTGCCCCAAAAGCCTTTAGAACCCTTTGACGAGCACGAAATAGCCGGACCTTAAGAGCATTTTCGTTGACCTTGTAGATCTTTTCAAGCTCTTTCAACGACAGCCCTTCTACTTCTTTGAGCATCAGAAGGATCCGATCCGCCTCGGAAACCGCCCCAAGGAGGCTGTCCACCGATTCCCGAACCTTCTTATGATGCTGCTCGTCCTGATCCGCTTTCCCGCCCGCCATCGCATCGGCCAACATCACCTGCTGCTCCGACAGATCGGACATGCGGAACTCCTGCCTCCGGCGCAGCTTCCTCAAATAATCAAAAGCCGCGTTTACCGTCAGCCGGTACAACCAAGGTTCAAAGACCTTTTCTTCCCTCAACTGGTCGAGTGAAAAATACAATCGCAGAAATACTTCCTGTGCGACGTCCTCGACATCCTCCGGGCGAGCGATCAATCGCGTGATCGTCCCCAGAATGCGCTTCCGATACGCCAGTACAATTTCGTTAAACGCCGCGCCATCACCTTTTTGCGCGCGCTTGATGAGCTCGAAATCAACCAGCATGCCGTACCGTCATACGCGGCACGCGAAAGCCCATTTGCTTCGTTTGCATAGGCGTGCCGGCAAGTAGACAGGTTACAAGGCTTTGGAGCCAAACGCAAAACCAGGGCCTTTGTTTCTTGGCCCTTTCGGGCTGTTCCGGCGGGGAATTGTTAACCTTAGCAATATGCCTGCGCGCCGTGCCCTCCTTACCGGCATTACCGGGCAGGACGGGTCCTATTTGGCCGAGTGGCTCCTGCAAAACGAATACGAAGTGCATGGCATCGTACGACGAGTCGCCCTGGCCGATCCGGAACGCCGGCTTTCACGGCTCCGCGGCATCCTCCCGCGGCTGCAACTCCATGCCGGATCGCTCGAAAGCTATGCCAGCCTCCACCGGGTGGTCGACGACGTCCGGCCCCACGAGTGCTATCACCTGGCCGCTCAAAGCTTCGTAACGTACTCATTCGACGACGAGTTCTCGACCTTCAATACCAACATCAACGGCACCCATTACCTGCTCGCCGCAATCAAAGCGCTGGCCCCCGATTGCCGGTTTTACTTCGCCGGCTCGAGCGAGATGTTCGGCAAAGCCGAAGAGGTTCCCCAAACCGAAACCACCCGGTTCCACCCGCGATCGTCCTATGGAATCAGCAAGGTCGCCGGCTTCCATCTGACCTGTAACTACCGCGAGGCCTATGGGATGCACGCCTCCAGCGGGATTCTTTTCAATCATGAATCACCCCGCCGCGGCTATGAATTCGTGACCCGCAAGATTACCGCCGGCCTGGCCGCGATCCGCGCCGGACGCTCCCGCGAGTTGCGTCTCGGGAATCTCGACGCCCGCCGCGACTGGGGCCATGCCAGGGACTACGTCGAAGCGATGTGGCGGATGCTCCAGCAGACCGACCCCGGCGATTACGTCGTTGCGACGGGCTTGGACCACTCCGTTCGCGAGTTTGCCGACCTGGCGTTTTCGCACGCCGGCCTGGACTACCGTGAATTTGTCACCACCGACCCGGAGTACTTCCGCCCGGCCGAGGTCAACGTCCTGCGGGGCGACCCGTCGAAAGCGCGCCGGACGCTCGGGTGGTCCCATCGCGTCGGTTTCGAGCAACTGGTCCGCGAGATGGTCGATGCCGACTGGGGAGCGCTCGCCGCCGGGTCGCTGTAGCGTTGGCTGAGAGGGCGGCCCCGAACCGCGGAATGGTAGCCTGAGAGCATGGAGTTCTCACAATCGATCTTCGCTTCGCGCTTCAACATTACGAAGCAGGATCTGGAAAGCTATCTGGGGGAGGCGCTGTCCCAGGGGGGAGATTACGCGGATCTGTACTTCGAGTACCTGCTGACCAGTTCCATCAGCATCGATGAATCGATGGTGAAATCGGCCGCGCAGGGGGTCTCGATGGGCGTCGGAATTCGTGTCATCGCCGGAGAGCGGACCGGCTATGCCTATAGCGACGACTTATCGCCCGAGAAAATCCGCAAGGCTGCGCGGGTTTCGGCTCACATCGCGGCAGGCCCGAGCAAGGTGGACAAGTTCGATCTGAATGAGGGCGGCCGCCACAACCTCTACCCCGTCCTCACCGCTCCCACCGAAACCGCCTTCACCGAGCGTGTCGACCTGGTCAAACGAGCGGATCGCGCCGCGCGGGCCTATGATCCACGTATCTTTCAGGTGCAGGCCGCCTACGCCGACAATCTGCGTTACGTGATGGTGGCTACCAGCGAGGGAATCCTCACCCTCGACCGGCAGCCGCTGGCCCGGCTGAGCGTCTCGACTTTAGCCCGCCAGAATGGGGATCCGCCGCAGCGCGGTCACGCCGGCGGAGGCGGCCGGGTGGATCTCGATTTCTTTCTCAAAGAGAAGACGCCCGAGCACTTCGCAACGGACGCGGCGCGCGAGGCGATCGCCATGCTGGATGCCGTGGAAGCCCCAGCGGGCGAGATGACCGTCGTGCTCGGACCCGGCTGGCCGGGGATCCTGCTGCACGAGGCCGTCGGACACGGTCTCGAGGCGGACTTCAATCGGAAGGGTGTGTCCGCGTTCAGCGGGCGCGTGGGGCAGAAGGTCGCCAGCGAACTCTGCACGGTTATCGACGACGGCACCATCGGCAGCCGCCGCGGATCGCTCAACGTGGACGACGAGGGCCACGCAACCCGCCGCAACGTGCTCATCGAGAATGGCGTGCTGCGCGGCTACCTGCAGGACAAGCTTTCGAGCACTCTCCTCCGTACTGAGTCGACCGGCAGCGGCCGGCGCGAGAGCTACGCGCACATCCCCATGCCCCGCATGACCAACACCTTCATGGTGGCCGGCGAAAGCGATCCCGCCGATATCATCCGCTCTGTCCCGAAGGGTCTCTATTGCGCCAACTTCGGAGGGGGCCAGGTGGACATCACAAGTGGCAACTTCGTGTTTTCCGCCTCCGAAAGCTATTTGATCGAGGACGGCAAGCTGACCCGGCCGGTGCGGAACGCCACCCTGATCGGCAACGGTCCGGAAGCCCTGAAGTACGTAAGCATGGTGGGCAACGATCTGCGCCTCGACGAAGGTATCGGAACCTGCGGCAAGGAAGGCCAGAGCGTCCCCGTCGGCGTGGGAATCCCGACCATCAAGATCGACCGGATGACCGTCGGGGGCACGGCGTAGAATCCTGGCACGCAGGCGCCGGAGGATCGCGCCCTGCCCCAGACGTACATCGATCGCGGCTCCCCGCGACGCCGTCTCGAGCCACTTCGCCTAACCCCGGTGGTAGCCTGAATACTAGGAGCATCGTGAGCCAGAACCACCTTCTCGAACTTGCGCAGGACATTGTGAAACGCGCTCTCGCCGGCGGCGCCACCGACGCGGAGTGCACGATCGCCGAGGGCGAGGAGTTTTCCGCCAACGTTCGCATGCGGGAGGTCGAGAACCTGAAGGAGGCCGGCTCGCGCGGCGCGGGATTGCGCATTCTTCGCGGCAAACACACAGGCTCGTCCTATACCTCCGACCTCTCGCGGGAAGGCATCGAGCATCTGCTGAAGTCGGCCATCGAACTGGCCGACATCACGACCGAGGATCCGCACGCAGGGCTGCCCGATCCCGACGAGTTCGGCGCCATCGATGGGGACCTGGGACTCTACTCGGAGGATGTGGAGACGCTCGAAACCCCGCTCAAGATCGACACCGCGAAGCGCGCCGAAGCCGCCGCCTTCGCAGCCGACCCCCGGATCTTCAACTCCGAAGGAGCCTCATTCGACAACCACACCGGGCGTCATATCTTTGCGAATTCGCGGGGCTTCGCCGGGGAGTACCGTTCGAGCTACTGCTCGCTGAGCACGGTCCCGGTGGCGCGCGACGGCGAATCCATGGAGCGGGACTACTGGTACACGATGGCGCGTGGCTTCGGCGGCCTCGAGCCGGCCGAGCAGGTAGGCCGGATCGCCGCGCAGCGCGCCTTACGGCGATTGAACCCCGTCAAAGTCGAAACCCAGCGCGTGCCCATCCTCTTCGACCAGAATGCTTCCCGCTCGCTGCTCGACAACCTCTTCGAAGCCGTCCACGGCATGTCGGTGTACCGTCATGAATCGTTCCTGGCCGGGAAACTCGGCGAGAAGGTGGCCAACGAAATCCTGACCGTCGTGGACGACGCCACCATTCCGGGGCTCTTCGGCACGTCGCCCTTCGACGACGAGGGGGTTCCTTCGCGGCGCACCGTCGTGATTGAACGCGGCGTGCTCAAAAGCTATCTCTTGAACACGTATGCCGCGCGCAAGATGGGAATGAAGACGACCGGGAATGCGTCGCGCGGGCTGTCGGGCAACGCTGGGATCGGGCACGGGAACTTTTACATCGAACAAGGCGTCCAAACGCCGGAGCAACTCGTCGCCGGCGTGTCGAATGGTTTCTACGTGACGGAGTTGATGGGATTCGGCGTGAACGTCGTGACTGGAGATTACTCGCGCGGCGCCGCGGGGCTTTGGATCCGCGATGGGGAACTTGCCTTTGCCGTCTCCGAGGTCACCATCGCAGGGAATTTGAAGGATATGCTGATGGGGCTGGAAGCCGTGGGTTCCGACCTGCATTTCCGCGGCTCCGTCGCGGCGCCCACGCTGAAGATTGGAGAAATGACCGTTGGCGGTAAATAAGACCGAAGTTCCGCGGAAAAAGGCTGCCATCCCTCCAGCCGCGATGATCGTGGCGGCGGTTACGTTGCTCGGCGTCGCGGGCTTCCTTTATCTCAATTACGCGGCCAATCGCCCCCCGGCAGCGCCGGCCCCTTTGACCGGTCCGGCCAAAGAGTACGTCCGCCACCTGCGCTTCGTCTCGGCCGACGGGCAGAATCCCGAGTCGCCCAGGATGGTGGCGCATGAAAGCTACCTGAAACAGTCCGTCGTCGAGATTACCGGGAACATTCAGAACACCGGCGACCGCGTTCTCGAAGTCGTGGAGATCAATTGCGTCTTCTACGATCCATACGGTCAGGTTGTGTTGCGCGAACGGGTCCCGATTGTGAGTAAGAAGATGGGCAAACTCGCGCCCGGCGAGACCAAACCGTTCCGCCTCGCCTTCGATAACGTCCCGGAAGCCTGGAATCAGGCGATGCCCGGCATGGTCATCGCGCGGATCGACTTCTCGTAGAAGCCGCCACCCGTGGACAAATCTCCACCGCCACCGCGGGGAGCGCAATTCATGCGCCTTCCTCTTCGTGTCGATGCGTCCCTGATGCTTTCCCGTTGGCCGTTACGTTAGTCTGGATCTATGCGGAAAGGTTTGGATTTTTGGCGCCGCCGCAGCGGCATCGAGAAGACTCTCCTCGTCTGCGTGGCTCTGTACGTGATCGTTGCCGCCATCGGCCGCACGCCGTTGGCGCAATCCCTGCTTGCGCTCGCCGCCATCATGATGGGGCTGCTGGCGTTCCTGCGCGTGCTCCGGCGCGCGACCCGCCAGGCGATCTGGCGTCTCCGCAATCGTCTGATCGCCGCATATCTGCTGATTGCCGTGGTCCCGGTGGTTCTGATCCTCATGCTCGTCGCCATGGCCGGATATGCCGTCATCGGCCAGATGGCGGTATACCTGATCAACACCGAACTGAAACATCGTGAGGACGCGCTGCTGCGCCAGGCCAGCGGTCTTGCGCAATTCCCGGTCGGCGACGTCGAGCGCGGGATGAATCGCTTCGTCGCGGTTGTCCGCAACTCGTTCCCCAATTTCGAGATTCTGGCCACCGGGACGCACGAATTGCGGTACCCGGAGAATGGTACGCTGCAGCATCCCTCCGCCGCCTGGAACTCGCGCGCGAACGAGCTGATCCTGAAGAAAGTGGATGGCGAGGAGCGGCTCTATGCCTGGGCCCATGTGAACGCCCGCGGCGAGCAGGTCACCGTCCTCGCGCCGGTCACGCACGACATCCTCGCTGGAATGGTGCCCGGACTAGGGGACGTGAACTTCGTTCCATTGATGGGTCATCCGCAAACCTCCCATATCCCCCCGCCGAAGAACGCGCTCGATTTCAAAATCCGGGGCTACATCCCGGTGGTGGTGCCCCGCTGGGAGTCACCCGCCGATCAGATGAACCTCCTCCTGGTGGTAGACAGCCGCATCTCGACGGTCCTCGGCATGGTTTTTCAGAAGGGAGACTGGGCGGAAAAGGCGCTTGGACTGTTCGTTGCGGTGGGAGTTCTGTTCATGCTGGTCGAGTTGGTCTCGCTGGTTGCCGGCGTGCGCCTGAGCCGCACCATTACGGGCGCCGTTCACGAGCTGTACGAGGGCACGCGGCACGTCAAGGAGGGCGACTTCGCCTACCGCATTCCGCCCAAAGGCAACGATCAGCTTGCCGAGCTGGCGCAATCGTTCAACAGCATGACCGAGAACCTCGGGCGTTTGATCGTCGTGGCCAAGGAGAAGGAGCGGCTCGAATCCGAACTCGCCATCGCCCGCGAGGTGCAGAACCAGCTTTTCCCGAAAGACGTCCCGTTCACCCGCACCCTGGAGCTCAAGGGCGTCTGCAATCCGGCCCGCATGGTCTCCGGCGACTACTATGATTTCATGGCGCTCACCGAGAGTTCGCTCGCCTTCGCGATCGGCGACGTAGCGGGCAAAGGAATTTCCGCCGCCCTCCTGATGGCTACCATTCAGTCCACGATGCGGACACAACTGAGCGCCACCAATGGAGCCGGCCCGAAGCATTTCTCGACCGCCGCGCTGGTTTCGACCCTGAACCGGCAGCTCTACGCCACCACCGCGCCTGAGAAATACGCGACCTTTTATTTCGCGCTCTACGACGATCTCACCCACTCGTTGTCCTACACGAATGCGGGCCACCTGGCGCCGATGCTGGTCCGCGGCAGCACCATCACCACTCTCGATTCGACCGGCACGGTGGTGGGCGCCTTCCCCGTGGCGCGGTACGGCGAGAAGCGCCTCCAGATGGAACAGGGCGACATGCTCGTCGCGTACACCGACGGCATTGTCGAACCGGAGAACGCCTATGGTGAAATGTTCGGCGAGGACCGCTTGAAGGACCTGCTGCTCAAATACGCAAACGTCGACTCCTCGGAGATCATCGCGCGCACCATGGAAGCAGTGAATGTCTGGACCGGGGCCGGAGAGTTGCAGGACGACATGACCATGGTGGTGGCCCGCCGCCTATGAAGGTGCTTACCGCTGCCGAGATGCGCGAGGTCGACCGGAGCACGATCGAGCTGGGGATTCCCGGCATCGTGCTGATGGAGAATGCGGCGCATCGCGTCGTAGAGGCTATGGCAGAGCGGTTCGCGCCGCTCTCCAGCCAGCGTTTCGTCGTCCTCTGCGGCAAAGGCAACAATGGCGGCGACGGCCTGGCGATCGCGCGCCAGCTGCTGACACGCTTCCGGCCGGCGGCGCTCGATGTGGTGCTGCTCGCCGCGCCCGAAGAGTTGAAGGGCGACGCCGCGGCAAACTATCGCATGCTTCTGGCGTGCGGTGGCGCGGTGGTCCACGAAATGCCCCCCACGGCCCGCCTGGCCACCGTCGTCGTCGATGCCCTGTTGGGGACGGGCATCGCCGGCCCCGCCTCCGGCCGCATGCTGGACGGCATTCGCGAGATCAATAGCGGCTTTCCGCTGGCGAAAGTGGTGGCCGTCGATATCCCCTCCGGCTTGCCGAGCGACGCCTCGGACGCTGTCGGCGAATTTGCCCGCGCTGATTGCACTGTGACATTCACGGCTCCCAAAATCGCGCATGCCATGCCGCCGAACTGCGACCACATGGGCGATCTCGTGGTCGGCCCCATCGGCAGCCCTGCGAACCTGTACGAAAACGTCTGGCTTTCGATGCTGGAGCCCGCGATGTTCCGCGACCTGCTTCGGCCCCGGCCTCGCGGCGGCCACAAGGGAACGTTCGGGCATGCCCTGGTGATCGCCGGCTCTCCCGGGAAAACGGGCGCAGCCGCCATGGCGGGCATCGCCGCGTTACGCGCGGGGGCGGGACTGGTGACCGTCGCGTCGGACGAGCACGCGATCCCCCAGATCTCCGCTCACGCCGCGGAGTTGATGACAGCCACCATTGCGGACGAGGTATTCGCGGGCAAGACGGTGATCGCCATCGGGCCGGGGCTCGGATCGCAGGCAGCCGAACTGGTGAAGCGCGTCGCCGCCCTCGAAGCGCCCCTCGTCATGGACGCGGACGCCTTGATCGCGGCGCCGGGCAGATGGGCGGTGATGACGCCGCATCCCGGAGAGATGGCCCGGCTGACCGGAAAGTCCACCGCCGAGGTGCAACAGGATCGCATCGGAGTGGCGCGTGGGTACGCGATGGAGCACGGCGTGACCCTGGTCCTCAAGGGACAGCGGACAATCATCGCTTTCCCGGACGGCCGCGCGTGGATCAACCCGACGGGCACGCCGGCGCTCGGCAAAGGCGGAAGCGGCGACGTCCTGACGGGTCTCATCACCGGCTTCCTGTCGCAGTTCCCCGGGCAGCCGGACGAAGCAGTCGCGGCCGCTGTCTACCTGCACGGCCTCTCCGGCGAGATCGGCGCCCGCGATTGGGGCGATAAAAGCCTCCTGGCGACCGACATCCTGGCGTATCTGCCGCGTGCGATGGAGGCTTGTGAGTAGGGTCCCGACGCCTCCCGACCCACCGAGTTGCGCCGCTAAGCCATGATCTACCGCACGGCCTCCGAGACCGACACCATCGCCTTGGGCGTGCAGCTCGCTGCCGCCTTTCCGCGCCGGGCCGTGGTTCTCCTGATCGGCAATCTCGGGGCGGGGAAGACCACCCTCGCCAAAGGCATCGTGCAGGGACTCGGCGCTGCGGACCCCGACGAGGTCTCCAGCCCGACTTTCACCCTCATACACGAGTACGCCCAAGGTCGCGTCTATCACATCGACCTCTATCGCCTGGACGAGCCGCACGAAGTCGCCACGCTCGGCCTCGAAGACCTGTTCGACCGCGAAGCCGTCGTGCTGATCGAGTGGGGCGAGCGCTTCCCCCAGCTCCTGCCCGCCGACCGCATTGAAATCCATATCCGCGCCACCGCGGACGACACCAGGGAGATTGAAGTCCGATGAGCAAACAGCCATGGGCTCTGATATTGGGCGCCAGCAGCGGCTTCGGCGCCGCCACCGCGCTCGAGTTGGCTCGCGCCGGGATGAATATCTTCGGCGTGCACCTGGACGCTCGCGACAAGCTCGCGCGTGTCGATGAGTTGCAAGCGGGCATCCGCGCGTTGGGCCGCGAGGCGCTCTTCTTCAACATCAATGCTTCCGACGACGACTACCGGCACGACACCGTCGAGCTGATCCGGACCCGTCTCGCCGGAACACCCCCCGGCACCGTGCGGGTGCTGCTCCACTCGCTCGCCTTCGCGACTCTCAAGCCGCTCGCCGGCGCGGAGCAGGTGATCTCCAAGAAGCAGCTCGAGATCACCGTCGATACCATGGGGCACTCGCTGGTGTATTGGGTCCAGGAGTGCCTGCGCGCCGGGCTCTTCGACTGGGGCGGCCGCATCTTCGCGATGACCTCGGCGGGCGGCGGCCGCGCCATCCCCAATTACGGCGCCGTGAGCGCGGCGAAAGCGGCTATCGAGGCGCACATCCGGCAACTCGCCGTGGAGTTGGCGCCGGCCGGCATCACGGCGAACGCCATCCTCGCAGGCGTCACCGACACGCCGGCGCTGCGCCTGATCCCCGGCCATGAGAAGATGCTGGAGATCGCCCGCAAGCGCAATCCGCACCACCGCCTCACCTTGCCCGAGGACGTGGCCCGCTGCATCGTGGCGCTCTGCCATCCCGCTACTTACTGGATGACCGGCAACGTCGTGAACGTGGACGGTGGGGAGAACATCGTAGGATAGAGTTCATGGACGACGAATTGCCGTGTCTGCAACTGCTCGAAGAGACACCGGAGATCCTGCGCGGATTGATGTCCGGCATCTCCGAGGACGATGCGCGGTGGAAGCCCGCGCCGGATCGTTTTTCCATCGCCGAAGTGCTGGCGCATCTCTCCCACAGCGAAGGTCATTGCTATCGCACGCGGGTGGACCGTTTTCTCTCCGAGGAGCTTCCCGAGTTTGAGCCGGACGACGCCCAGATGCATCTCGAGCGCTATCGCAACGGGGATCCCGAGGAGGACTTCGGCCATTTCGAGGAACAGCGCGAGACCAACCTCGAACTGCTGCGGTCGCTTCCGGCCGAGGCGGGCAATCGCCGCGCCATTCATCGCGAAGCCGGTGAAATCACGCTTGCGGAAATGCTGCACGAGTGGGCGCTGCACGATCTCGGGCACATCCGGCAGATCGCGGAACTGGTGCGCGCCCGGAAGTATCTTCCGGGCGCGGGTCCTCTGGGCAAATCCTACCAACTAAAACCATGACCATATCGCGTTTTTTCCTGGCCCTGTCCTTCGCCGGCGCGCTCTCCGCGCAAACCTTCCTGCAGATGTCCGACCCGCAGTTCGGGATGTACACCAAAAACGCAGGCTTCGAACATGAGACCGCCAACTTCGAGTTTGCGATCGCCACCGCCAACCGGCTGCGGCCCGCGTTCGTGGTCATCACCGGCGACCTGATTAACGAAGCCGGTAACGCCGCCCAGGCCTCCGAATACAAACGCATCGCTGCGAAGCTCGATCCGAAAATCAAGCTTTACCATCTCCCCGGCAATCACGACGTGCTGAACGAGCCCACTGCCGAATCCCTGGCGCGCTATCGCGAGCGTTTTGGGCCCGACTACTATACCTTCCGCTCCGGCGACATCACCGGGATCGTGTTGAACTCCAATCTGGAGAAGGGCACGAAGAACGTCCCCGCGGAAGCCGCGAAGATGGAACAGTGGTTTCAAGCGGAGCTCGCCAAAGCGAAGTCGGCCCGGGCGAAACATATCATCGTCTTTCAGCACATCCCCTTTTTCCGTAAGGAAGCCGGCGAGCCCGAGGTCTACGAGAACGTGCCCGTCGACGTCCGGCAGCGCTACCTCGAATTGATGCGCGAATACGGCGTGAAATGGGTGTTCGCGGGCCACCAGCACCAGAACGAAGAAGCGCGCCACGGCGATTTGCAGGTGATCGCGACCGGTCCGGTCGGCATGCCTTTGCACGGCGCGAAGTCGGGGATACGAGTGGTATCGGTCACTCCCGAGGGCGTCCGCCACAAATACTACGATTTCGGCGATCTCCCCGAGTCACTCGACCTCAAGTAGCGCCCGGTTAAGCGCATCCGTGCCGGACCTCACGGAGAGCGAGATCTTAGCCCCGTGCCGGCATGATTCCCCGTGCGTTGAACGGCCCACTACGTGCCCGTAAGGGGAGAGATGGGCCGCCGGATCATACTCGCATTCCTCATACTAAGCGCGTGTTTGTGTGCCGAGGCACACCCGCGCAAGAAAACCAAACCGAAACCCAAACACCGCGCGAGCGCCAACCGTATCGTCGAACCGCAGTTCGACGCCACCCTCATCAACAGTCCCAATCAGGGAGAGGTCAAAATCGGGGATAAGGGATCCTCCGTGTTGCGCGCTCAGATTCTGCTCGATCGCGCGCACTTCTCGTGCGGGGAAATCGATGGCGATTTCGGGTCGAACCTGGAGAAGACCGTCGCCGCATTCCAGCAGGCCCGGCAATTGGCCACCAGCCGCATCGTCGATTCCCCGACGTGGTCCGCCCTGAACGCGGATCAGGCGCCGGCGCTCCTCTCCTACAACATCTCCGCCGAAGACGTGAAGGGGCCGTTTCATCCAATTCCCGCGGAGATGTCCGAACAGGCCAAACTGCCGGACCTGGGATATACGTCCCCGCTCGAGGAGTTATCCGAGCGGTTTCACGTCTCCCCAGCCGTGCTGAAAGCATTGAATCCGGGCGCCGACTTTGGCAAAGCGGGCCAGACCATCCAGGCCCCGAATGTAGTGATGATGCCGCCCGGGATGGCGGCGCGCGTCGAGGTCTCGAAGGCCGAGAGTTCTGTCCGCGCGTACGATGCCGAGAACCACCTCCTGGCGTTCTACGTCGCCACAATCGGCAGTGAGCATGATCCGCTGCCCATCGGAGAGTGGAAAATTCGCGGCGTCGCGCACAATCCGGTGTTCCATTACAATCCCGACCTCTTCTGGGACGCTAAGGCCAGCGACGAAAAGGCGACCATTCGTCCCGGCCCGAACAACCCCGTCGGAGTGGTCTGGATCGATCTCTCGAAAGAACATTACGGAATTCACGGGACTCCTGAGCCCTCTCGCATCGGGCATACGACTTCGCACGGGTGCATCCGGCTGGCAAACTGGGACGCCGCGGAGCTGGCGTCCATGGTGAAGCCGGGCGTGCCGGCAATTCTCAAGGAGCAATAGATTATGCGTGGAAGAGTGGTAGCTGCGTTCGCGGCAGGATTTGCGGTTGGCGCACTGTTCCTGGTGGCTGGACTCTGGGGCACCGGCAGCCTCAAAACCGCGCCGCCGCCCCCTTGGAAGCACACCATTGCCGTTACCGGAGGGCCTCCCACTCCGGCGGTCCCCGACACCAGCGCAGCCGCCAAGCTGCCTGCTCCTCCGGTTCCGCCGCCGGAAGGCGCGCCTACCGCCGACGCGCAAGGTTCGGCGGATCGCATGGCCGCCGACTCCACGACGCTCGCCGCCCCGCCCAGTCTGCGGTTGGCGATGCCGATCGCCAACGTCGATCCCAAGACCCTGACCGACACCTTCAATGACGCGCGGACCGGGCACAAGCACGAAGCTTTGGACATCATGGCGCCCCGCGGCACGCCCGTGCTCGCCGTCGCGGAGGGCAATGTCGCGAAACTGTTCAACAGCAAGCAGGGCGGACTTACGGTCTACCAGTTCGACAATTCGCAGCAGTACGCGTTCTACTACGCGCACCTCGACCGCTACGCTCCGAATTTGAAAGAGGGCATGCTTCTCCGCAAAGGAGATACGCTGGGCTACGTCGGTTCCACCGGCGATGCGTCGGCGGATGCTCCGCACCTGCACTTCGCGGTGTTTCAGCTCGGACCGGAAAAGAGCTGGTGGAAGGGCACAGCCCTGAACCCGCTCCCGATGCTGCAGTAGTCGCGGCTAATGGGGTAGCGGGCGCCCCATCAGCGCCCGCACCAGAATCCAGGACTTCTCGATCGCCGACAGGCGCACCCGGCGCGTAAATACGTCGTAGTTCTTCTGTTCGATCCGATCCAGCAGGCGCGAATAGATCGAAATCAATGCCAGGAGCGACGGCCTGCTCCGCGGGTGAATCAGCTCGAGCAGCGGCCGGGAGTCCTCATAGTAGTGTCGCGCGCGCGCCGCTTCGAAGCGCATCAACTGCAGCACGGCGTCCGTGCGATTGCCGGACCGCAGGTCGTTCGCGGGAACTCCGAAAAGGCGCAAATCCTCGGCCGGGAGGTAAATGCGCCCGCGCTCCGCATCTTCGCGGATATCGCGCAGGATGTTCGTGAGCTGGAATGCCACCCCGCATTTCTCCGCCAGCGGCAGCGCGCTCGGCGTGTCGAAACCGAAGATGTGGATGATCGTAAGGCCCACCACCGACGCCACCTGGTAACAATACCGGTACAACTCCTCGAAAGTCTCCATGCGCCGGGGATCCAGGTCGGAGGCCACGCCGGCGACCATGTCGCGCAGGTATTCGTGCGGAATGCCGAACCGGCGGACGGTGTAGTGAAATGCCGGCCATACGGGATGGCCGCTGAACCGGCCCTCGAGGGCGTCCTCCATCTCGGCGCCCCAACGCTCCATAGCCGCGCGGTTGGCGCCGGGCTCGTCGCTCAGATCGTCGCAGTAGCGCATGAACGCGTAGATCGCGCACATGGCCCGCCGCTGCTGGGCCGAGAGCAGAAGGAACGAGTAATAGAAGTTTTTCGCTCGTGTGCGCGCGATTCGGCGGCAGTACTCGTGCGACTGCGCCAGCTCCGCGTTCATGCCGCCCGCGAAAATACTGCCCGCGCCAACGATCCCAGCAGCAATCCGACACGCTCCGGCTTGGAAATCGCCGGCCGGCTGCCGAGCACGTCGTATCCCTGTTGTCTGATCTTTTCCAGGACTCGCATGCCGCCGCGGCTGAACAGATCGATGTCGAGCGACAGCCGCCGGTCCACCTTGCGGGTGAGCGGCAGCCCGGCCTCGAACAGTTCCCGCGTGCGGTCCACGATTTCCCGCATCACCTCGCGAAAGGCCGGAGTGAAGCGGCGCGCGTAAAGATCGTCGATGGTGTACCCGTGGCGCGCCATCACCTCGAGCGGGATGTAAACGCGGTCCTTGAGCAGGTCGACTGTGACGTCCTGCCAGAAATTGGCGAGCTGCAGCGCCGTGCAGGTCGCATCCGACAGGCGCTGGCGTTCGCTGTCGGAGTATCCGCAGAGGTAGAGCACCAGCCGGCCCACCGGATTGGCGGAGTATCGGCAATACCCGAACACGTCGTCCCAGGTGCGATAGCGCGTCACCGTCTGGTCCTGGACGAAGGCCTGCACCAGGTCGGCAAAAGGCTCCCGCGGGATGCTGTGCTTCCGCACCGTCGGCAGCAGCGCGACGAACACGGGATGCGAGGCGCGGCCCGCGTACATCGCGTCCAGTTCGGCCCGCCACCACGCCAGCAGTCGCAGGCTCTCGGAAGTGTCGCCGACCTCGTCGGCGAGATCGTCCGCCCACCGGCAGTACGCATACACGTTGTAGAAATCCTGGTGCAGCCGCTTGGGCAGCAGGAAACTGACGACGTGAAAGTTTTCGTAGTGATGCGTGGCGAGCCAGCGGGTGTAAGCACGCGCTTCCTCGGGGCTATGGACCTTCCGCACCGCATCCTGCGACTTGACGAAATCGACAGGCGCCAGGAACATGCAGGCCTACGGAAGAATTGCCGTCTTGAGATGCCCGTTGTGGCTCATCAGGTGCCGCATGACTTCGAGCAGGTTGGCCAGCGGCTCTTCGCGGTTCACGAAAAACGACGACGTAATGTGTCCCGCGCAAACCAGGTCGAGGGCCTTGCGAATATACGCGGGCGTGTGATGGAAGCTGGCTTTGCAGGTGATTTCGGAGTAGTGAAGCAGGGCCGTGTCCAGATTGACCGTGCTGTCGTTGGGACAGCCGCCGAAAAAGTTGACCGTGCCGCCGCGCCGGACCATGTTCACCGCCCACTCCCAGGTCTCGGGTTTGCCGACTGCTTCAATGGCGATATCGACGCCCCGGCCGTGTGTCAGGTCGCGCGTCGCTTTCACCGGATTGCTTTCGTCCTTGGTGACAATCAACTCGTCCGCGCCCAGGGCCGCGGCGCGCTCCAGCTGCGTTTCCCGGCGTCCCGCCGCAATGACGCGGCACCCGTATAACTTGGCGAGCTTGACGAACATGAGGCCGATGGGGCCCAGGCCGATGATCGCGATATTATCGCCTTCCCGGGGAGCGGTTTCCTCGAATCCGCGCACCACGCAGGCGAGCGGTTCGATCAGGGCGGCGTCGTGGTACCCGACATTGAACGGAATATGGTACGTGTTCCGCTCGACAATTCGGGCGGGAATGCGGATGTACTCGGCGTACGCGCCGTTGTTGAACAGCAGGTCCTCGCAAAGATTCTGGAGTCCGCGCCGGCAGAAATAACACTCGTCGCAGGGAGCGGAATTGGCTGCGACTACCCGATCGCCAACGGAAAACTTCGTGACACCCGCGCCTACGGCGACTACATCACCCGCCAACTCGTGACCGAATACGGCCGGGGGGACGATCATACGGGCGTGATAGCCGCGGCGGAAGACCTTTACGTCGGTCCCGCACGTCAGCGCCACCTTCACCCGGACAAGGATGTCTCCGTTTTCGATTGTCGGAACGGCAACCGCCTCTACCTGCAAGTGTTCCTTGCCATAGAGCACGGCAGCCATCATCTGGTTATTCACTATGACCACCTCTGTGGCTGAACGATTATTTTCAACGATTTAGGTCCCGGATGCAACGCCAATTCAAATCCTGAACGGATTTTAACTAAGGGCAGACGGTGGGAGATGATTTCCTCCAGTGGCAATTCGCCGCTAAAAACCAGTCGCGCGGACTCTTTTTGCAGGTCCACCGAGGCGCTGTAACAGCCGAATAAAATTCTCTCTCCTACACAGATGTCCGCGCCTGAGGCTTCGATGCGCTCGGTCGCGGAGGTTTGCGCGAAGAGGAGAATGCGGGCGCCCGGCCGCGAGCAGGCGATGGCCTGTTCGACGATGCCCGGAGCCGATGCAGCCACGATCACCAGGTCGGCGCCGCGGCCTTGGGTCAGTTCCTTCGCCTTGCCGGGGACCGAAGTCGCACGCGGGTCCCAACTGAATTCGGCCCCGCAGCGAACCGAAATTTCGCGCCGCTCCGCGATCGTGTCGGTGGCGGCCACGCGCGCGCCGGTGCGCTTCACCAGCATCGTGAACATCAGCCCGATGGGGCCTTGCCCCATCACGACTACCAGGTCGTTTGGATGCGGGTCGGCCTGCACGACCGCTTTGAGGCAGGTGTTGAGGGGTTCCACCAGGGTGGCCCGCTCGAACGAGACGCCATCCGGAATTTTCTCGACGCCGCGCTCGACGATCCAATCCATCACCCGGACGTACTGTGAGAATCCACCGCCGGCCGGCTCGAATCCCGCCGTGATCCCGACCCGCTTGTATATGGGGCACTGCGCATACAGCTTGCGCTCGCAATAAAAGCAGTCGAGGCAGGGAATATGGTGAAACGCGACTACGCGATCGCCGGGCTGGAACTTCGTCACGCCGGCGCCCACCGCGGCCACCACGCCGGCTGTCTCATGGCCATATACGCGCGGCGGCGCCAGTAAATTGTGCTCGATTTTCTTCAGGTCGGTGTGGCAAATCCCGCATGCTTCGACGCGGATGAGCGCCTCTCCGCGTTCAATCGCAGGAGTAGGGATCTCTTCGACGTTGACAACGCTCTCGCCGCGATAAACGGCCGCGCGCATCATTTCCGGAATGGCCCTCAGACTAAAATCGGCAACCGGCAAGAAATTTTCCTAATGCTTCGGCAGCCCGGACACACCGGCTACGCAGCCGGATTAACTCCGGTAACCGAATGGTTGGACGACGCAAAGCTCCCCGTAGAATAAACATTGTATCGAAGTGGCCGTCCGAACGCAGGGCTTGATTGAAATCGTTCGCCAAACTTTCGCCCGCAAGGTCTGTAACGGCGCGAATACAATAGAAAGGGAGCGTTCGCACAGACGCAAATTCGGCCACTGCGGCGGCTTCCATTTCTACCGCGCTGCCGCCCGATAACCTCAGACGGCGCTTCTCTTCCGCGGTCTGGGCCACGTGGTCGATGGAGCAGATTACGCCCGAATGCGGCGCTGCCAGGGCCTCCGCGCGATGTTTTCTGCCGTTGGCGGAGACGGCCGTGGCGGCAACCACGTCCGCAACGGCGAGGCCGTCGTCCAACGCTCCGCAGAATCCCGTGCTGACGATCGCCTCGGGAGCGAACCCCTGTCCCGCAGCGACGGCCGCCGCTGCGCGCTTCCAGCCCACCCCATTGGCGAGCAGAAGCACGTGGTTGGACCCGAGCCGCCCGGAGCGGGCGAAGTCCACCGGCATCGCCTCGGTGCGGGCATCGGCGACGCGCGACAGGACGCCCCGGTACTCCATCGGGTCGGCTGCCACGAAGAGAATTCTCATGCGGCGTGGGCGCGCCCCGCGCCGAACCAGTCAATCGCGTGCCGTAAGGCGTCGTCTGCCGGCCCGGGAGTGAACCCGAGTTCCCGGCCCGCCTTGGCATGTGTGACCCACATCTTCTTCCGCGCCATGCGCACCGCATCCAGCGGAACTCGCGGCGGAGTCCCGGTCAATCCGGCCCACACCGTGCTGCACGCGCCCGCGCAATATGCGATCGCATACGGAAGCCGCGTGGTCGGCGCCTTTCGGCCCGTGATCGCAGCGAGTTTCTGCAGAATTTGCGCCAACGTCAAGTTCTCCGACCCCAGGATGTAGCGTTCGCCGGGACGCCCCTTTTCGCACGCCAGGAGGTGTCCGGCGGCGACGTCCCGTGCATCCACGATGTTCAGACCAGTGTCGATGAAGGCCGGCATGTCTCCGTTGAGGAAGTCCACCACCAGCTTGCCCGTGGGCGTGGGCTTCACATCGTGATCGCCGACCGGCGCCGTCGGATTCACGATCACCACCGGAAATCCGCCCCGCGCGAACTCCAGGGCGACCTGCTCGGCGAGGAATTTCGAGCGCTTGTAAGCGCCGGCCATGTCGTCGAGAGTCACCGGCACGGTCTCGTCGCCGATGCCGCCGTCCGGAATCCCGATACAGCCCACCGTGCTGGTGTAGACGACGCGTTCGACCCCGGCGCGCCGCGCCGCGTCCAGCAGATTGCGCGTGCCGTCCACGTTCGAGCGGTAGAGTTCGCGCGGGTCCTTCGCCCACAACCGGTAGTCCGCCGCGACGTGGAAGACCGTTGCGCAGCCCGCCACCGCACGCTCGAGCGAAGCTGCGTCCCGCAGATCGCCGGTGACGCTTTCCACGGCCAGTTCCGGGACGCGGCTGCCCGGCCGCACCAGTGCGCGCACCGCGCGCCCGCGCTCGCAAAGCAATCGCGCCACGTGCCACCCGAGAAATCCCGATGCCCCCGTCACCAGCGCCGGTTTCATATGCCCTGGTGGAGCAAGCGGGCTTGGCATGCCGGCATTCTCCTGCCGTTATCCATTCGCCCGAGCCTTGACGAACGTCGCCAGCGCCAGCAGCGGGAAGTAATCCTTGTACATGTGGTAGTTCAAGTAGAAGACCTTCGGAAACCCCGTCCCGGTCGCCAGTTCTTCCTGCCAGCTTCCATCCTCCCGCTGCGTATCGAGCAGGTACTCGATCCCATGTTGCACGCTCAGGCTGTTCGCGTCGCCGCCGGCGATCAGGCCGAGAATCGCCCACGCCGTTTGCGAAGGAGTGCTTTCCGCGGCAGTGAACATGCCGTGATCGTAGCTGGCGCAGCTTTCGCCCCATCCACCGTCCGCGTTCTGAATCGACCGCAGCCATTCGCCGCCGCGGAGAATGTGCGCCTCGCGGTCGCTTTCTCCCGACGCCGCCAGCCCGCGCAACGCGAAGCACGTGCCGTAGATGTATGCCACGCCCCACCGTCCATACCAGCTTCCGTCCGGCTGCTGATTGCGGACCAGCCAGTCGACGCCCCGCTTGACTGCGGCATGCTCACGGCCTACCCCGTGGGCGGCCAGCGCTTCGAGCACCCGGCCGGTGATGTCGGCGCAGGTCGGGTCCACCATGGCGTTGTGATCGGCAAACGGCACCGTGCTCAGGAAATTCCAGTTGTTGTCGGCGTCGAAGGCGGCCCAGCCGCCGTCTTTGGATTGCATGGCCAGCAGCCAGTCCAGCCCGCGCCGGGCGCACGCCTTTTGGGCCGCGCTGCTGGAGCCGTTGACGTTGGCAAGCGCCAGCAGGACCATCGCCGTGTCGTCGATGTCCGGGTAGTGTTCGTTGCGGTACTCGAAGGCCCAGCCGGAAGGCTCCACGGTGGGCCGCTTCACCGACCAGTCCCCCTTTCGCCGGATCTCTTTGGCCACCAGCCAATCGGCGGCGCGCCGCAGGGCCGGGTGCTCGGGTTCGCTCTCCGCCAGCGCGTAGGCGCCGATGCCTGTATCCCAAACCGGGGAGAAACACGGCTGGAAGAAAAATCGCTCGCCGTCGTCCACACACAAGCGTTCGAACTGGCGCAGCGCTTCCACCCGCACCGGATCCTCGGGGGCAAACCCGAGGACGTCCAACGCCATGACCGAGTACATCATCGGAGGATAGATCGCGCCCAGTCCGTCGGAATGCGGCAGCCGCTCGAGCATCCAGCTTTTGGCCTGCTCCACGGCGCGGCGGCGCAGCGCCTTCGAGCCGCTCCGCTCCCACCACTTCAGAAAACTATCGACGCCGAGAAAAAAGTTGTGCCAGGTGAACGTGCGGGTGTCGCGCCGGAAAGCCGCGCTGACTCCCGGCGCCCAAAGCTCGTCGAGGTGGAATCCGGCGGGCACGGGACGACGCGGATTGGCCGCGTGCACGATCGAAAGGGAAACCACGATCGCTCGGGTCCAGGACGACATCTGATAGAGGAAATGCATCGGCAGCAGTACCACCTCGGGTGGGATGCTCGGGCAATACTGCCGCGGGTACAAGTCGAACAGGCTCAGATTGACCTTGACGTAACTGTTGGCCGCCTGGATGCCGCCTAAGGCGAGGATTCGCTCGCGAAGCCGCGTCATCCGCGAATCGTCGACGGGAACGCCCGCGAGTTTCAGCGCGAAATACGCCTTGACGGACGCGCTGACTTCCGAAGGTCCCTTGACGTAGATGTTAAAGCCGCCGTCGTCCAGCTGCCGCTCCAAAATCGAGCGGACCGCCTTGTCGATGCGCGGCCGGCTGCGGGGCGCCCATTGCCCATTAACCGGGGGCTCCAGCCAGAGCTGGAACAGGATGTAATCCGATTCCAGGGTCGTATCGGCGGTCAGCTCGGCGCACCAATGGCCGTCGTTCGCCTGTAAGTCGGCCAGGTGGGCGGCGGCGCGCCGCATCCGCGATGCAGCGGCTGATTCGATCGAGCCGCCAACCTGCATCGGCGCGCTCATTGGATTGTAACGGTGAGTTCGGCGGGAAGCGAGAAGCGCACGTCTTCCTCCACCAGCTCGATCTCCTCCAGTTGCCGATACCCGGACTCGTGCAGGAAGTCCATCAGCTCCTGAACGAGATGCTCGGGCGCGGAAGCGCCCGCGGTTACCGCGACATTCCGAACCCCTTCCAGCCACGCGGGATCCACGTCGCTGCGATCGTTCACCAGATACGAGCGGACCCCGAAATTGTGGCCGACCTCGACCAACCGCTTGGAGTTCGAGCTGTTCTGCGACCCGACCACCAGCAGCAGTTCGCAGGCCTCGGAAACGGCCTTCACGGCCATCTGGCGGTTTTCCGTGGCATAGCAGATGTCCTGCGCCGGCGGACCTTGGATCAGCGGGAAACGCTCCTTCAAACGCGAGATGATCTCCCGCGTTTCGTCCAGGCTCAAGGTGGTCTGGGTGAGGTAGCGGACGCGCGCAGGATCGGGGACATCCAGGCGGTCCACGTCCTCGACCGTCTCGACCAGGAAGCTGCACTCCGGCACTTCCCCGAGGGTCCCGATCACTTCGTCGTGGTCCTTGTGCCCGATCAGCACGATGCTCGAGCCGTCACGCGCAAACCGCACCGCTTCCAGGTGAACCTTGGTGACCAGCGGGCAAGTGGCGTCGATGACCTCCAGACGGCGTGCGACCGCCTCCCGTCGCACCGAGGGCGCCACGCCGTGAGCGCTGAAAATCGCGCGGGCGCCTTCGGGCACTTCGTCCAGCTCTTCGACGAAGATCGCTCCGGCGGCCCGAAGTTCCTCGACCACGTGCTTGTTGTGTACGATTTCCTTACGCACATACACCGGCGGTCCATAGAGATCCAGGGCGATTTTCACGACGTCGATGGCCCTGACGACACCGGCGCAGAAGCCCCGCGGCTTCAACAAAAAGATCTTTTTGTCCGGCCCGTGATTGGCCGCGAAAGGCTTGAGAGGCATAGTACGGTTGGCCTTGATTATAGCAGGGGAGGCTTTCGCTCCGGCGTATGTCAGACTGGTTTCCATGCTCGAAAGCGTTTGGATCGAATGCGCGCCCGACCTCGTCCTGCGCCTCACGGCCGGGGATTCCGGTCTACGCTCGATCGAGTTCCCGCGGGAGACCGACGGCCGGCCATCCGCCGGCGCAGATCCCTCGAGTCCCATCCTGGCCGACGCTGCCCGGCAGTTGCGCGCCTACTTCGCGGGCGATCTCAGGGAATTCACGATTGCGCTCGATCCGGTGGGCACCGAGTTCCAAAAGCGCGTCTGGCGTCAGCTCGAGAGCATCCCGTTTGGCGACACCCGCAGCTATTCGCAGATCGCAGAAGCGATCGGCGCGCCGCGCGCCGTCAGGGCGGTGGGGGCAGCCAATGGAGCGAACCCGCTGCCGATTGTGGTCCCCTGTCACCGGGTGGTCGGCGCGAGCGGCAAACTGGTCGGGTACGGGGGAGGACTTTCCCTGAAAAAGCGGCTATTGGAGCTGGAAGGCTGTAATATGGGTTTGTTCCGCATTTAGGGGAAACTGACGCGAAGTGGGCTCGATCCACAGACTAATCCAACCAGTCCGGAAGCGCGTCAACGCTACGGCGTTGCGATATCTTCTTCCCTTGCTCGGCCTTGCCATCCTCACGGTGGCGATATTCTTGGTCTACCGGCTCCCTCCGCCACGAAATATTTATCTCGGCGCCGCCCTGACGTTCGGGCTGTTCATGCTGATTCTGGCCGCCGCGTGGATGGGATACGGGCCTGGCGTGATGATCGCGGCGCTGACATGCTTCGCGGTTCCATACATCGCTTCCGTACCCAACCGCGGTACCCGGGCGAGTGCCGTTCAATTCGTTGTACTCTCCGCGATCGGGCTACTCGTGAGCCGCGTCTCCCAGATCACCCGGCGGCATGCGGCGGAGCTGCGCCTCGTGGCTGCCGACCTGGAAGGCCGCGTGAGGCAGCGCACAGAGGAGGCGGTCGCCTCCGCCAGCGCCGTGCAGGAACAGGCGCAACTCCTGGAACTGGCCCACGACGCCATTCTGTCGCTGGATATCGACGGCACGATCCGTTACTGGAACCGGCGCGCGGAGGAGATGTACGGCTGGTCCAAAGCCGAAGCGATCGGCATGATTTCTCACGAGCTGCTGCAGACGGTTTTTCCCGAGCCCCTGCCCGGGATTGTAAACGCGTTGACCAGCGCCGGCCACTGGGAGGGCGAATTGCGCCATACTCGCCGCGACGGCTCGACACTGTTCGTGCTCAGCCGTTGGGCGCTGCGGCGCGATAGCGGAGGACATCCCGCCGGTTTCCTGGAAATCAACAGCGACGTGACCGAGCGCCGCAAGATTGAGGAGCAGCTCCGTCATACACAGAAGCTGGAGAGCCTCGGCGTGTTGGCCGGCGGAGTCGCCCATGATTTCAATAATCTTCTGACGGGCATTCTGGGAAATGCCAGCCTGGCGCTCGACACCACGGCTCCGCACGAACCCAATCGGATTCTGCTGGACGAGGTCATGCGCGCGGCGGAGCGGGCTGCCGACCTCACCCGCCAGTTGCTCGCCTATGCCGGCAAGGGCCGTTTTGTGATGTCCGTCGTCGACCTGTCCGCGCTCGTGCGCGAGATCAGCGGATTGGTCCAAACCTCGATCCCCAAGCCGGTCCAACTGCGCCTGCAACTCAGCGACGATCTGCCGGGCATCGAGGCCGATGCCGGCCAGTTACAGCAGATCATCATGAACCTGGTGATCAATGGCGCGGAAGCAATCGGACCCGAGGGCGGCACGGTTCTGGTCCGGACCGGCGCCCAGGATGTCGACGAGCAGTATATCGGCACGCTCTCCGTAGACGGCCACCGCCTTTTTCCAGGGCGGTATGTCATGCTCGAAGTCCACGACACCGGCAGCGGCATGTCGCCGGAGACAATCGCCAGGATCTTCGACCCGTTCTTCACCACCAAGTTCACCGGCCGCGGTTTGGGATTATCCGCGGTGCAGGGCATCGTGCGCGGGCACCGCGGCGCACTCAAGGTCTACAGCAAGCCGGGTCAGGGAACCACGTTCAAGGTGCTCTTTCCCGCCTCGATGCAGCCGGTCCCGCAAGTCGCGGCGCCTTCGGCCGGCAACCTCGCGGGGCAAGGCACGATTCTTATCGTCGACGACGAGGACATCGTCCGCCAGACCGCCAGGCACACACTGGAACGATACGGCTATCGAACCATCATGGCGCGGCACGGGGCGGAGGCGCTCGACTTGTTCCGCCGTACTCCGGATGGAATCGCGCTGGTGTTGCTGGACCTCACCATGCCGGTAATGAGCGGCGAGGAGACGCTGCGGGAGCTTCAGTTACTTCACCCCGACGTGCGCGTCCTGTTGACCAGTGGATACAACGAAGTGGAGGCCATGCAGCGTTTCGCCGGGAAGGGGCTCGCGGGCTTCATCCAGAAGCCATATACGTCCGTGGCGCTGGCCGAAAAAGTGAAGCTGTTAACCCATCCGGTGCAAGTTGCGCCGGATTTGCCGAAGAAAGGTTGCAACCAAAGCACTTAGCGGCCATCCTCGGTGCAACATGCATCGGCTCCCGGCCGTAGCCGAGTTGCTTGGTGCAGAATGCCGCCGGCTAAACGCTCGCCGGCGACCCCGTCCGCGACAGTGCCAGCAACTTATCGTCGAACTCGAAGGACGAGGTGCGCGGCTTATGGTTCCGCGTGTACCAGCGATAAGTCTCTTTCAATCCGAGCTCGAAGGGCGTCATCTTGACCTTCAGCACGCGCGTTACCTTGCCGATGTTTTCCGTGATCGGCGGAAGGTCGTAATATTCGCCGAAATAGTACGGCTCATCCATGGCATTGCCGCCGGCTTGCGCAATCACGTCGCGCGGGATCCGCACCAGGGTCGGCTCCACGTTCGCCGCTTTGGCCAGTTTCTCCACGAGTTCGGCCTGCGTCACCGGCTTCGGGTCTCCGATGTTGAATGCCTCACCGACGGCGCGCGGCTCTTCCATGGCCCGCAACATCGCCTTGACTACGTCGGTGACGAACGCGAATTGCATCAGCCGGTGTCCATCTCCCGGAATGATGATCGGCCGGCCGGCGCGGAGGCGGTCCCAGAAGAACTGTTCGCGGTAGAACGGGCTGGTGGGCCCATAGACAAACGGCGGACGGAACGTCACTACCGGCAACCCGGTTTGCGAATGCATGCGGAATAACAGCCGCTCTGTAGCCGCCTTGTTCCGGACATACGGATCGGAATGATAGCCGGGCGCCAGGGGATCGCTCTCCTTGTGGTTCAGCCCGTCACCGTAGGCCGCGACGCTCGACATGAAGATATATCGCGACAGGCGGTCGCCCGCCGCGCGCACGCTGGCCTCGACCTGCTCCGCGGTGGTCCCGCGCTCCCAGTCATACACATTGTCAAACACGACGTCGAAGCGGCGCGTGGAGAGTGCTTCGCGCATCGCATGGCCGTCGTTCCTGTCCGCCATGATGTTCTCGACCCGTCTGCCGAAATCGTGTTTCGGCTTGCGATGCAGGACCGAGACTTCATGGCCGCCCTTCACCAGCTCCTCGACCAGTTGCCGGCCGATGAACAGGGTGCCCCCAATTACCAGTACTTTCATATGCTCCCAGAGAATGAGACGCAGCCGAACGGGACGCCGTGTCCATCCCGCGCCGCCGCGTCTTCAAAAGATACAGCGATTAATCGTAATATTCCAGACCCAGGTGCGTGATCAGGTCCTCGCCCGCCATCCAGCGCAGCGTATTCTTCAGCTTCATCAGCTGGATGAAGATATCGTGCTCGGGGTAAACCTCCGGGGCGTGCAGCGGCCCCTTGAAATAGAACGAGAGCCACTCCTGCACTCCGCGCATCCCGGCCCGCCGCGCCAGATCCAGAAACAACACGATATCCAGCATCAACGGCGCAGCCAGAATCGAGTCGCGGCACAGGAAATTGATTTTGATCTGCATCGGGTAGCCCAACCACCCGAAAATGTCGATGTTGTCCCAACCTTCTTTGGCGTCCCCACGCGGCGGGTAATATTCGATCCGGACCTTGTGGTAATACTCGCTATACAGATCCGGGTAAAGATCGCGCTGCAAGATGTATTCCAGGGCCGATGACTTAGTGACTTCTTTCGACCGGAAGGAGCCGGGGTCGTCCAGCACTTCCCCGTCGCGATTGCCCAGGATGTTCGTGGAAAACCAGCCGTTCAGCCCGAGCATTCGGGATTTGAGCCCGGGCGCCACCAGGGTCTTCATAAAGGTCTGGCCGCTTTTGTAATCCTTACCCGCGACCGGCACTCCCATTGTGCGGGACAGTTCGGTCAGCCCGGGCATATCGGTGGTCAGGTGAGGAGCGCCGTTGGCATACGGAATCCCGCTCTTCAACGCCGCGTACGCATAGATCTGACTGGGGGAAATTTCGGGGTGGTTGTTCTGGAGACCACACTCGAAATTCTTGAGAGACGCGTGGACTTCCGCCGACTGATGATAGACCTCCGTCGATCCGCACCAGATCATCACCATCCGGGATACACCCGTGCGCTCCTGAAACTGGCGAATGTCGTCCATCACCATCTCGGCGTAATCCATCTTGGATCCACCGGTCTTGATGTTGGGACCATTCAGGCGCTTGACAAAATTCTGATCGAACACCGCCTTCATCGGCTTGAAGGCCGAGAGTGGATCCTTAAGCTGTTCCAACAACGGCATTTCCAGAACGCCGGCCTTCACCGCCGCCTCGTACGCGTTGTCCTCGAAGATATCCCAGCAGCCGACTTCGAGGTCCTCCAGCTTCGCCAGGGGCACCAGATCCCGGATCGCAGGACTGCGGCCTTCGGTTCGCTTGCCCAGCCGCACGGTCCCCAGTTGCGTCAACGATCCGATGGGTTTTGCCAGGTTTCGTTTGATCGCTTCCAAACCGGCCAGGAAGGTCGTCGTCACAGCCCCCATACCGGGGACGAGAATGCCCAATTTGCCTTCGGCGGGCGCAATTTGGACGTGGTCGGAATGGGGCAATGCGCGTTCTCCTTCTGGGTCGAAATGCTATAATAACAGCTTCATGCGAGACCGTGCGACGGCTACCCTTACGACCGTTGTCGTCGACGATGAACAGCTTGCCTGCGACGAATTGGCCTATCTACTCAGGGATTTTCCTGAGATCGAGGTGATCGCAACGGGTTCGAACGGCCTTCAGGCCGTCGATCTGATTCAGCGGCTGGAGCCCGAGCTGGTGTTTCTCGACGTACAAATGCCGGGTTTGGACGGCATGGGCGTCGTCCGGCGGCTACGGGAGAAGGAGATCGATCTCCCCCATTTCATCTTCGTGACCGCCCATGACCATTATGCCGTAGAAGCGTTCCGCCTGGAAGCCATGGACTACCTCCTGAAGCCGGTGGACAAACTCCGGTTGGCGGAGACCATCGAGCGCGCCCGGCGCAGCCTCCAGGATACGAAGTCCCCGGAGCCCGCCCCCGCCGCCGCTTCGAAGCCGGCACTTGCGCCGCAGCGGACCAAGCTGCTGGTGCGGGCGAACAGCCGCCATTTCATCGTCGATGCCAGCGAACTGATTTATGCGACCATCGACAATGGCCTGATCACGCTGGTCACCCCGACCCTGGAAGGCACTTCCACTTACCGCACGATCGAAGACCTGCAAGCCAATCTGGATCACGACCTGTTCTGGCGGGTGCACCGGTCGTACCTGGTCAACATCAATCGAATCAAAGAAGTCGTCCCGTGGTTCAAGTCCAGTTACCAGCTCCGCATGGACGATAAGAAGCACACCGAGATCCCGGTGAGCCGGGTTCAGACGCGCCGCCTCCGCGAACTCTTCAAGCTTTAGCTTTAAGTTTAAGAATGTCGCCGGCTACTGCAGTCCGGCGAGCTGTTGCGGGCGCTCCGCGTGATCCACGACGAGCACTTCGACGGGGGCGATGGCCGGCTCGAGCTTGAGACCGAGTTGGGTCTCAAGGGCGGCAAAGATGTCCGGCGAGCCTGTATCGGATGTCCGCCCGGTCGCGGGAAATCCCTTCAGAGCCTCGTTGGGGGCAAAGCTCAGGTCGAGGTCGAATTCGCGGCTCCAGTTCGTTCGATCGAGAATCGGCCGGTCGAGAATCAGAGCGAGCTCGCGGTTGAGGTCCGCCACACGGACCCTGCTGCCTTTGATGTGGAGCAGCCCCGCCGCATGCCCGGGATAGGGCCCGGAAACATACCCGCAATCGGCCTTACCTGGTATGGCCCGCGGAGCAGTTCCGGGCGGGAAGGAAATGCACTCCACCGGCTTTGCGGCGGGCAGCCGGATTCCGTGATTCGCGGCCGTCATCACATACACCGGGAGCTGCCTCGTCTCCCGATGGAGTCTGAGCTGGAATTTGTCGGCCAGGAGCGACTGCCACATCCGCCATTCCTGCTGCGGATCTGTATTGTTTCCCGGTTTGACGTCGATATCGTAACCTTCGGAGTCGATCCAAGGCGGACCACCTATGACCTGCGACGCCGGCAGCGGGCCGGAGTGCCCTCTCATCGGATTTTCGTGAGTCGCGTAGGCGAAGCGAATCAGCAGCAAGAGAGATGCATTCCTCCTCATGCTCATCGGGTGTAGGAGGCGTTCCCTCCAGTCGGTCGGGTTCCGCCGGATCGAGACCGACTGGAACGCCGGATACGCGTCCGACTGGCCGAACAGGCCGTATGCCGCGGCAGCCAATAGAATGGCGATCGCGAGGACGCCCAAGCCCGGTCCGGCGGCGGCCGGGCGAGGCTGACCCAAGATCCTGGCGACGCGGTGGCGGAGAGATCCCCCATTGGCCGCCATCGCGGCGCTCGAGCAGGCGGGGCGGCAGGCTTCCAATCCCGTGAGCGCCCGCGCGTACGTCAGCGGATCGCCGGTGACGGCGACCGCGAGATCATCGCAGCACCATTCGCGTTCGGCGCGCATCTGTCCCGACACCCACCAGACCGCGGGATGGTAGAACAACAAGGCTTCCACGGCGCTTTGCAAAATGTTGACAAGATAATCGTGACGGCGGATATGCGCGAGCTCGTGCAGCAGAAGCGCTTCCAACTGCGCTGCAGGCAAACCGGCGAGCGCTCCCACGGGAACCAGCACCACGGGACGAAGCCATCCGACCACTGACGGCGCCGTCGCGAACGCGGATACCAGCAGCCGCACGGGACGAGTCAGGCCGATTCCGGCCCCGAGTCTCCGCAAACTCTCCTGCCACTCGGGGGGCGCGCGCCGGACCAGCATGGACCGCATTCCTCCCGCTACCAGCCAGCCGCCCGCCAGCCGGATCCAGAACACCGCTGCGCCGGCGAACCACAGCATCACCACCCACGGCAGCAGGCGTTGCGCCGCCACTTCGGACGCGATCGCGCTTGCCGGAAGCGACGTCGGAGGCAGCGGAGCAATGCGGGACGTCGACACGGACTCGGGAGCGCCCCCGGTGCGAGAAACGGCGCCGACGGTTGTATCCGGCGCGCGCATTCCCGTCCAGGTGATCGCGGGCGCCGCGATCATCCCAGCCATGGCGGCGCAGGAGAGCAGATAGCGTGCTTGCGGATGCCAGTGCCGCGCCACAGTGCCGCGAGCGGCCGCATACACACCCGCGATGCAGAGACCTTGCCACAGAAAGTGGAGCAGCGTCCAGCCGAGGCGTTCCACCCACGGCTGCGCCGCGAGAATTTGCGCCGGATTCATGACGGCCGGCCTTTCTCGGAGCCGAAGTTGTCGAGCATGCCGCGGATCTCCTCCAGTTCTTCCCGCGAGGCAGGCTGTGCCGCCAGTGCGCCCAAAAGCAGATTGCGCGCCGAGCCGTCGAAAGCCCGCTTCAGCAGGTCACCGGCGATCTGTTGCCGGGTCTGCTCCTTGGGGACGCCCGCCTCGTAGACGTGCGATCCGAAGCGCTCGCTGCGCACCAGCAGGCCTTTGTCGGTCATCAACTGCATCTGCTTCAACGTGGTGGTGTACGCGTTGTCTTTGCCGAGCTCTTGATGGACCTCCCGTACGGTGGCCATGCCCAGTTTCCAGAGCACCGCCAGGATGTCGAGTTCGGCCGCGGTGGGCAGTGGCGTGTGCGGCCGGTTGGAGCGGGAAGCCATACGACTCGACTATACTACGATATAAAACGTAGGTCAACGAAAACAGTCGTACAAGCCCGGTGGCAGGTCCCGCATCCTACAGCCGTAGAATGGAAAGCCGGGCGTTTTTGGGGCAGGAACAGAATATAATCACCCCTTGGACAACCGCGCGTCCCAAGCTCCGGCCGACATCCTCCGCCTGATTGCCAAGAATCTGACGGAGATGGTCATGGCGTACGACATGAGCCGGAAACTGGTGTTCGTCAACCCCGCAGTCCAAACACTCACCGGGTACTCCATCGAAGAACTCGAACAGGCCAACTTCATCTGTTGGATTCATCCGGAAGACCAGCCGCGGATGCTCGCCTTTTGGGACGAGCTCTTTCTCGGCAAGTCTTTTCACGAAGAGGAATACCGAATCCTGGCGAAGGACGGGCGTGTGAAGTGGGCAGTGGCCTCCTGGACCCCCATTTTGGACGATTCCGGCCGGCAGGTCGGGGTGCAGGGCCGCGAGTTCGACATCACGCAGCGGAAGCTGGCGGAGACGGCATTGCGGCATTCGGCGGAAAGGCTGCGGGTCGGTGAGGAGCGCTACCGCGTACTGTTCGAGGATTCTCCCTTTCCGATGTGGGAAGAAGATTTCTCGGCCGTGCGGCGCTACCTGGACGCGCTGGCCGCCGCCGGCGTCTCGGACCTTCGCGGGTATCTGGCTGCCAACCGCCCGGCGGTGGAGGCGTGTTTGCGCCTGGTGCGGGTACTCGACGTGAATCGCACCGCGCGCGATTTCTACGGGGCTGCCGCCAAAGAAGACCTCCTGCGCGGGCTCGATCGCATGTTCGACGAGGCTGCGTTCGAAGTTTTCCGCGACGAGATCGTGACACTGGCGGAGAACAATTCGCGGTTCCAGGTGGAGTTTCCCGTCCGCACCCTGCGCGGCGAGGAGCGGCTGGTGGACATGATCGTCACGATTGTGGACTCGGCGAGGCAGGACTGGTCGCGGGTGATTGTCTCGTTCTTCGACATCACCGACCGGAAACGCATCGAGGAGCAGGTCACGCAATCGCAGAAGATGGAGAGCCTGGGTCGACTGGCAGGCGGAGTCGCGCACGATTTCAATAACCTGCTCACGGTCATTAACGGCTATACGGATTGGATTCTCTCCGAGATCGAAGCGGACCATCCGTTCCGCCGGCAGCTCGCCGCCGTGCGCGACGCCGGCAACCGCTGTGCGGAACTGACACAACAGTTGCTCGCATTCAGCCGCAAGCAGATGGTCCGCACCGGACCGGTGGACCTCAACGGGCTGATACGGGAATCGCAGATCGTGCTGGGCCGGGTCCTGGGCGACGATATCCAAGTCTCCACCCGGCTTTCGGCGGAGCCGGCCGTGATCAACGCGGATCGAGGTCAAATGCACCAGGTGCTCATGAACCTGGCAGTCAATGCGCGCGAAGCGATGCCCGGCGGGGGCGCCCTGGTGATCGAAACTCAGACGCCGCCGGAAGGCTCGGAGGTGCTGCTGGAAGTCCGCGACAACGGGGAGGGCATGGACGAGAGCACGCGCCGTCATTTGTTCGAGCCCTTCTTCACGACAAAAGGGGGCTCCAAGAATACCGGACTGGGTCTGGCGATCGTGTTTGGGATTGTGAGCCACTGCGGAGGGCGGGTCGACGTCCAAAGTCAGCCGGGCAAGGGCGCTTCCTTCCGGGTTTTCCTGCCGCGGATCCAGGGCCAGACCGTGGCGGAGGCGCCCACGGTTCCGGCCGAGGAGCCGGCGCATCGCGGAGCCGGCACGGTGCTGGTGGTGGAAGATCGCGAGGAAGTGCGGACGGTGACCTGTTCCATGCTCGAGCAATTGGGATATAAAGTGCTGGCCGCGGCCAGCGGCGTCGAGGCGTTGAGCCTCGCCCGCGGCCACGCCGCTCCGATTCCGCTGCTGCTGACCGATGTCATCATGCCCCGGATGAACGGACGCGAAGTGGCCGACCAGCTCACTGAACTTTATCCGGATATGAAGACAATCTTTATGTCCGGCTACTCGGACCGCGTCCTCGCCAATGCGGGGAGCCCCGACAGCCGGCGTTTCTATCTGCAAAAGCCGTTCACGATGACGCGCCTGGCCGACATCCTGCGACTGGTCGAACGCTCGCACTAAACGCCAGCCGTGCGTTACGCTAGGTAGCGTGAAAACTTCGAGTCTGCTGGTAGCGGCCGCGCTGGTCCTGGCGGCGGCCGAAATCGCTCTGATCCAGCCGCCCGAGCTGGCGGCGCGATTGTCCGAAAAACCTGCCGTTTTTCAGGTTGGCCCCAATGTGCTGTATCGAAGCCGGCATATCGCAGGGGCCCAGTATGCGGGCCCGGGCTCCAAGCCGGAGGGGATCGCGCTGCTGAAGGCGGCTGTGGAGAAGATGCCGCGGGACCGCGAAATCGTCCTGTATTGCGGCTGCTGTCCGTGGGAGAAGTGCCCGAACATTCAACCCGCGTTCGATGCGCTGCGGCAGATGGGATTCACGCACGTGAAGGCGCTCTACATCGCCGAGAACTTCAAAACGAACTGGGTGGACAAAGGTTACCCGTCCGAGTAGCTGCATCGCGGTGGCGCAGCGATTGGAGCGCGGCGACGCTCGGGTGAAACGGGAGAACTGACGTTATAATCGGAATTCTCATTTCCCCTTCTTAAAGGAGCCAGCATTGCGAAAGAAAGTTACGGTTGTGGGCGCCGGAAACGTCGGCGCGAATTGCGCGTTGCGCATTGCCGACAAGGAACTCGCCGATGTCGTCCTGGTGGATGTCGTAGAGGGCGTTCCGCAGGGTAAAGGCTTGGACATACTGCGTCCGGTCCGGTGCAGGGCTACGATGTGATGCTCACCGGCGCGAACGACTACGAGCCGACCGCCAACTCGGATATCGCGATCATCACGGCCGGGTTCCCGCGCAAACCGGGCATGAGCCGGGACGACCTTCTGCTTGCGAACTACGACGTGATCCGCACCGCGACCGAGCAGGTGGCGAAGTACTCGCCCAACTGCATCATCATCGTCGTGACCAATCCGCTGGACGCAATGGCCCAGGCGGCGTTCTGGGTGTCCAAATTCAGCAAAAACCGGGTGGTCGGGATGGCCGGAGTGCTGGACAGCGCGCGGTTCCGCACCTTCATCGCGCAGGAATTGAAGGTTTCCGTGGAGAATGTGGTGGGCGTTGTCATGGGTGGCCATGGGGACACGATGGTGCCGCTGGTGCGCCTGAGCAGTGTTTCGGGCATTCCGCTGACCGAACTGATGGACCAGGCAACGCTGGACCGCATCGTGGACCGCACACGGAACGGCGGCGCGGAGATCGTGAAGTACCTGAAGACGGGCAGCGCTTATTACGCTCCGTCCGCGGCCGCGGTGGAAATGGCCGAGTCGATCCTCAAAGACAAGAAGAAGGTGCTGCCCTGCGCGGCGTATCTCGAAGGCGAATACGGCATCAACGGCCTGTTCGTCGGCGTGCCGGTGAAACTCGGTGCGCTGGGGATCGAGCAGATTTACCAGATCAAGCTGAGCGACCAGGAACAGGCGCTGTTGCAGAAGAGCGCGGCTTCCGTGCAGGAACTGGTGGACGTGCTCAAGTCGAAGCAGTAGAGGCGCGCCGAGGGGCCTTGCCGGACGCTCAGCTTTCCGTCACCGGCCCATCGGCGCCCGACAGTTCCTGGACGATCTGCTCGCGGCGGCGGACGCCGGTGTTCACGGCCGACACCAGCGCGGTCCAGTAGAAGACGGCGCCCATGATCGCCGCCAGCACGAGCGCAAGGGCGAAGATGGTTTCGCTCTCGAACGCGTATCGGGCCAGATAGGCGAGCCCGACGGGCAGGAGCGCGATCGGGTAGATCAGGAAGAGAAACCCCTGGAAGCCGCGTCCGCCGCCTTGCGACACGCGCTCGCCGCTCAGACCCTTGGGATAATGGACGGACCCGAGATTCCCCAGGGCGACCAGGTACAGCGCGCAAATCCCCATCACGGCCAGCGTTTCGACCGCTTGGGCCCAGCCCGCCGAGAGACGCAGCAGCGATGTGACCAGGATGACCATCATCACTTCCAGGTAGATGTAGATGACCGACGCGATGTTCTTCCCGACCATCACGCGCCAAAGCGACAAAGGGGCGGCGAAGTAGAAGGCGGCGGCAGCGCGATCGAAGCCGAAACAATTCCAGTACGAGACCTGGCCCAGCAATGTAAGGGCATAGACACAGACTACCGTGAGGAACCACGATCCGCCCGTGGGAGTCGGATCGCCGCGCCCGGAGGCCATTACGGGGAACCACACCGCCAGCCCGAAGGTGAAGCCCATGATGAACACGGTGCGGAATCGCGGGGTGCGCGCCAGAGAGCGCAGTTCCTTTTCGATCACCGCGGCGAGGGGATCGCGCCAGAATAGGCCCGGAAGGCGATAGAACCACTCGGAGACGCTGACGCCCACACCCCGCGCCTGATCCCGGGAGGCCTGGGCGGCCTGCACGTCATAGCGCAGACTCCGTTCGAACTGACGACGTCCGAACCACCCTGCCGCCGCCACCCACGCGCACAAGGATAGAATCGCGACCGCCGGAGTGCGCCCCATGGCGGTGTCGGCCGCCGCCGTCCATGGCAGCACGACGGACTGGATGGAGGACCCGAGGCGGCGGAGCCACTGCCCCCCGTACCCCATCGACATCAGCAGGCGCGGCACGACCCACAGCATGGTCGTGGCGAGGACGACGATCTCCCGCACGCGGCGGCGCGAGAGCAGCCGTTCGAGCATACTGCGCGTCCCGGATGCGAGAAGGAGGTTGAACAGCACGTAGAGCGAGAGCGCGAGCAGAATCGCGGGAGCGCCGCGCCACCTGCCGACCATTTCGTTGGCGAGCATTCCGGCGACCCCACCGGCCAGCAGCAGCGCCATCTCCATAGCTGTCGTGAAACGCAGCAGGACTTCGATGACGAAAAGCTTGTCGTGCGGAATGGGGTACGCCAGCAGCTTGCGCAGGTCCAGCGCCGAACCCATGCTGGCGGAGAGGATCGGCATCAGCTGCCAGTACGCGCAAATGCCGAGCAGGCCGAGGGGCAGTCCGAAGCGCAGGCGGTCGATGTCGGAATGGGCCACCGCGACGCCGGTGGCAACGGCAGCGACGGTCCAGAGTCCATACCAGATCAGGCCGACCACGACAGTGATGCCGCGCCCGCGCCCGCCGAAGCGCATCGTGAGCCATTGCGCTCGCAGGATGGCCGCGATCATAGCCAGTCCAGCCGCTCGAGAGATTGGCCGGCCCCGACGATCCGGACGAAGGCGTCCTCGAGCGACTCGCCGCCGGCGCGGAGTTCCTCGAGCGTGCCGCAGCGGGCGATCCTGCCGCGGTCGATGATGGCGACGCGATCGCACAGGCGCTCGACCACTTCGAGGACGTGGGTGGTCAGGAAGATGGTCGCGCCGCGCCGCACCTGGTCGTGGAGGATGTCTTTCATGAGCCGCGCGCCGACGGCGTCCACGCCCTCGAACGGCTCGTCCATGAGGAACAACTCGGGACGATGGATGAGCGAGGCTGCCATGGCGACGCGCTTGCGCATGCCCTTCGAGTACTCGGCGATGATTTTGCGATCGATTTCCAACTGGAAGAGGTCGAGCAGAGCCCGCGCGCGTTCCACGGAAACAGGGCGCGAAAGGCCGTACATGCGGCCGACGAATTCGAGGTACTCGGCGCCGGTGAGGCGGTCGAAGAGCAACGATTCGTCCGGCACAAGACCGATGCGGCGTTTGATCTCGAGTTCGTCGCCGGGCAACTTGCAGCCCAGAATCTCGATGGAGCCGCCATCGGACGGGATAAGCCCGGTGAGCATGCGGATGGTGGTGGATTTCCCGGCGCCGTTGGGACCGAGGAAGCCGAAGAAAGAGCCGCGGGGCACCTCGAGGTCGACGCCGTCCACGGCGGCCTTCGCGCCGTAGTATTTTTTGAGATCGCGAGCCAGAATCGCGGGTGAAGGCATGCGCTACCCGCGCGCCGGCGTCGCTTGCGCGGGGAGAAACTGCCCGGTCGCGGCATCGTACGTGGTGACCGCGCCTTCGCCGATGTGGTACACCCACCCATGCAGGCCGAGGTCGCCATCCTCCAGCCGCGCGGCCACGGAAGGATGGGTCCTCAGGTTTTCGAGCTGCTGCAGAACATTGCTCTCCGTCAGGCGCAGCAGGTCGTCGCCGGCGGCTTGGCGCGCTACCTCGGCGTATTTCAGCCAGGCCGAGACACTGGGCAGCGCGGCTACCGCATCGGGATTCAGGACGCCCTTCATCACCCCGCAATCGGTGTGCCCGCAAACGATCACGTCCGCCACCCCGAGCACGCCGGCGGCGTACTCGATGGTGGCGGAGACTCCGCCGACCGCGTCCGGATAAGGCGGCACAATGTTGCCGATCACGCGGCAGATGAACAGCTCGCCCGGTTTTGTCTGCATCAGCAGCGACGGGTCGATGCGCGAATCGGCGCAGGTGATGAAGAGCGCGTGCGGACGCTGTCCCAGCGCAAGTTTCTGAAACAGTTCGCGGTGCCGGGGATAGACGTCCCTTTGGAACTGCGAAAGTCCGCGAAGAATCTGGTCGACGGGCATCTGGCTCTATTCTACGGCGTCTATCCTTTGCTCCACTCGCGGATCCGGGCGACTTCTTCCGCCGGAATGTGCAGAAACTCCAGAAATTCCTGGTGCTCCTGAGGCGCCGCTTTTTCGAACTCCATGTGCCAGCGCCGCATCTGCTCGTCGGTAAACCCCGCCGAGCGCATCACGTCCACCCACTTTTCTTTCGTCACCATTCGCATTCTCCTCAATCGATTTGCGCCGCCGAGCAGCCTGGCGATGGCTCGCTGGTGCTCGCGCAGCCTCTCGATCTCCGCGCCGAGCTCCACCAGCCGCCGTTGCAAAACGGAGGCCGCGTCTCCGTGGGGACGATCGAGAATCGAGCGAATGTCGCTGAGCTTGAGGCCCGCGTTGCGATACAGGCACACCTGGCGGAGGCGCTCGAGGTCGCGCTCACCGTACAGGCGGTAATTGCCCGAACTGCGGCGGACCGGCTTCAGCAGTCCCATCGATTCGTAATAGAGAACCGTGGTGCGGCTCAGGCCGCACGCCCGCGCCAGAAGTGTGACTGTCAGCGGCATCGCTCTTGACTCAGTCTCAACCCTACAGTTCTAGACAGGTCAAGAGGCTTTTCGAAAGATCAGAATGTGCTGCCGGGGCAGCGCTTCCGAGACGCGGTCCAGCCGGTAGCCTTCGGGCTCCAACTCCGCCTTTACCTGCGCCACGGTCATCTTGTGCTCCGGCCGGATGGGCACGGCTGGATCTTCGGCGCGGTACTCGAGGAGCACCAGCCGGCCTTCCGGACGCAGGGATTCGCGGATGCGGCGGAGCATCGCCTGCGGTTCGGAGAACTCGTGGTACACATCCACCAGAAGCACCAGGTGGACGGCATTCCGGGGCAGTTTGGGATCGTCCACGGAGCCCAGGACGGTCTCGACGTTGGTCAATTTCCGCTGCAACATGTTGCGTTTGAGCAGCCCGAGCATCTGGGGCTGGATGTCGTTGGCGTACACCTTGCCATGGGGTCCGACCCGCTCGGCCAGCCGCCATGTCATGTAGCCGGCCCCGGCCCCGATGTCGGCTACAGTCGATCCCTCGGCGATCCCGATGGCGTCGAGGGCTAGATCGGGCTGCTCTTCCTGCTCGCGCTCGGGCCGCACCAGCCAGTCGGCGCCCCCCACACCCATGACGCCCGCGTACTTCCTTCCGGTGACCGGATGGACGCCCTGCGCCCAGAGCACGATCGCCAGCAAGAGACCACAGACAGCTGTTCGCATCCTCAAAACTCCAATTTGATGTCTACAAGCCTTTTCACGAGGGCGCAATCACGCGCGCCCTTCACCGGGAGTCGCACCGCGGTTCCCTCGGCATACCGCTTCGCGCCTTCGAATATCCCAGCCAGCCCCCGGTTGCTCGCCGCTGCGACGGCGCGGTCGCCGAAGACCAGACTGACCTCGAACCTGCCCTGGCCGGGGATGAGGTACGCGATGTTCCGCTCTCCCCGTTTCAGGCGCATCGACCAGCCGGCCTTTTTCGAATAGGAATGCCACTCGCCCGGCAATTGCAACTCGGCGCATACCCGATCCCACAGCCGCTTGGCGGACCCCAGCCCGGCCGCCAGTTCCGCCTCGGAAGGCGCTTCGGCCTTCCCGGCGAACAGGTTACTCATGTCGCGACTGTAACGCCCGCGGAGGCGCCGGAGCAAGTGGGCGCAAAGACCCGGCCCAACGGGGCCGGTTTTCGCTAGCATAAAAGCAGAGGTGATTTATGTTATCCGGCAAACTCGTTCATCTGATCGAGTCGCATTGGGAAGACATCATCTCGAGCGTGATCGCCCGAATCCGCCGCGAACCCCAGATGGAACACTATCGCGCACGTGTCGAATCCGAACTGCGCGAGTGGGGGCAGCTTTTGCTGGAGAATCTCGGACACTGGCTGACGGCCGACGCTTGCGACGAGATCTTCCAGCGCTACGAGGCGCTCGGCAGGATGCGCTTCGAAGCGGATATTCCGCTGCACGAGTCGGTGCGCTGCATGTGCATGGTGCGTGAGCGCGTGCTCGATTTCGTCGAGGAGCACGTGTTGGCGAAGAGCAGTATGGAGCTGTACGCGGAGGAAGAACTCGACCGGCACCTGGGACGATTCTTCGACAACCTGACCGTTTACATGGTGAAAGGGTACGAAGCCGCGCTCCGCAAACAGATCGCGTTTCCAGCTATCGCTCGTTGACCGGGTCGATGTCGGTGGGGATGCTCGCCAGCCCGTCGATGGCGCGCTGCATCTGCGGGCGGACGACGCCCCACTGGTCTAGCATTTTCTTGGCGGCCGCGTAATCTCCCTGCGCCTCGATCGTCAGCAAATCGTGCGTGAGGTCGCGCACGGCGCCTTTGATCTTTGCGAAATCCACGGCGAACGTCCCGTCGGCGTTGGCTACAAAGCCGCCCTTCTCGGTGAGGTAGTTGAACTGGAGAGCCATCCCTTTGCCGTGCGCCTCGGTAAGCCCGAAGCGGAGCGAGCGGAAAGCCGAAGCGAGGAAAGTGGTATACAACTGGCGCTCGGCTGCCGGGCCGTGCGGCATCCCGTGATCGAAGAGGTGCTGCAGCATAAAGAGTCCGGTCACATCCGCCTTGGCCTCTTCGATCGCGCTGTACAGTTCTTTCATCTCCTGCCGCGGCGTAGTAGCCCGGCCGGTGACCGTGATCTGATGCGGTCCGATCCCGTGACTCAGTTCGTGCGCCAGGATGTGCTCGAAGAAGGAGTCGAAGTGCAGGTCGGCCTGGGCCGCTCGAGGCAGCACGCGGGTGGCGATGGGGGTGAGGATGGTTTCGAATTTCGCCTGCTGCACATTTTTGAGCATCACCCGTTTGGAGCCCTTTTCGTGCACCACGCGCTCGTCGTTGGGCAGATTGAAGGCGGCGGTGCGGACGCCATGGGCGCCGTCACCGGACGCATACACCTCGTTCACCACACGAATCGGGGCCGACGCGCCCAGCTTGGGATTGCGGTACTTCGGATCGATCGGCAGGTTGTTCTCGATCTCCTGCAAGCTGGAGGCGAAGGCCTTCAGCCGGTCGGTCTCCCGGGCGTCCCGGATGGTAATGTAAGCTTCGAAACCGGCTTTGTAGCCGAACAACTCGTCATTGTAGGTCTCGTAGGGTCCGATGGTGATATCGAGAGGGGCATCGAGGTCCATCCAGGCGACATCACTCGCGTAGTAGTCGTTGGAGAGGAACGCTTCGGCGCGGGCGATCAGGTATTTCTTGAGCGATGGATTGTCGGTGAGTGCGGCGGCTTCGCGGAGCAAGCCCGCGGTCTTCTTGAGGTCGGCGGCATACGCCTGGCTGTACGGGACTGCGGTGAGCTGTTTTCCGTTCCGGCGAATGACCGTGAAGAAGCCTTCGGCCTGCCCGCGCTGCTCCGGGGAGAGACCCTTGACCCAGGTTTCGAACTCCTCTTTTTTCATGTCCTCGGGATAGAAATTTGCGCCCGCCGGCTTGCGTTGGGGGACGCCGGGCAGGAAAGCCGTATGGCCGTCGAGGTCGGACCACGGCCCTTTGTTCAGCCAGAAATAGTGCAGGCGCTCCTTGCCGAGCGGCGTCGTATCGTTCTGCAACTGTTGATATAACGCGCGGTTTCCCTGCCAAAGCTGGTCCATGAACAAGAGGTTCAGGACGCGCGCCGCTTCGACCAGCTTGGGGAGCGCCTGACGGTCGCCCGCGGAAAGGCCGGCCTCGTCGTATTTCAGTTGCACGGGCGCGAATCGCGCGCTCATCTGTTTGAGTTGATCCAGATTGGGTATTACGGCAGCAGCAGCCATAAGCATCACAAGCGGCTTCACACTCCGATGGTAGCGCCAAAGCGCACGCTGGCGCGGCAACTGCAACGGGTTACATCAGAGAGGGATGTATGAACTTGCGACTTTCCCGTTTCGTCTTACCGGCCAGCGCGCTCTGCATCGCATTCGCGGCGAGCGTGAACACCGATTACGACCACAAGGCGGATTTCAGCCGCTACCACACTTACTCCTGGATCGGCGTGCACGCCGGCAACTCGCTTTGGGCCGACCGCATCAAGGGCGACGTCGACAGTCAATTAGCGGCGAAAGGCTGGACGCGTGTCGATTCCGGCGGGGATGCGTCCGTAGCGGCGTTCGGAAAGCTAACCGAACAGGACACCATGCAGACGTTCTATAGCGGCTTTCCTGGCTGGGGCTGGATGGGCTGGGGCGGAACCGGCACTGCGACTACGACAGTTACGCCGGAACGAGTAGGCAACCTGGTAATCGACATCTTCGATGGCCCATCCAAGCACCTGATCTGGCGCGGCACGGCCGCGGACACGCTCTCCTCGAAGCCGGACAAGAACGACAAGAAATTAGAGCACGCGGTCGACGAGATGTTCGATCACTTCCCGCCTAAGTCCAAGGGGTAGGGCAGGCGAAGCCAGAAAGAATGGAGGAGGGTGAAGGTCTGCCGCAGTGATTGCGGAGCTCTCACTCACGATCTCATCACTCCCAGGATTCGATTTGCCAGCACCTCGCCATCCTCCACCTCCGCCAGTTGCGCGAATACTCCCTCGAGCGACGGCTGGCTCATGAGCTCCTGCAGGCGCGTGATCGAATCGTAGGCCACCACCTCCCCCTTGCGCAGGATCAGCACCTGGGAGCAGACCTTCTCTACAACCTCCAACACGTGCGAGCTATACAGGATCATCTTCCCCGCCTCTGCGAGCACACGCAGCAGCCGCCGCAACACTAACGCCGAAGTTACGTCGAGGCCGGAGAAGGGCTCGTCCAGGATCAGCACTTCCGGATCGTGCAGCAGCGCCGCCGACAGCAGGATTTTCTGGCGCATGCCCTTCGAGTAGGACGAGAGCGGCGCGTGGCGATCGTCCCATAAACTGAAGAGGCGCAGGAACTCGTCCAATTTGTTTTCGAGCGGAACGCGCTCGATGCCGCGCAGGCGCCCGACCAGTTGGAGGTACTCGCGCCCGGTCAGATGCGGATACAGATGCGGCTCCTCGGGCACGTAGCCGAGGCGGCGCTGAAAGTCCGTGAAGTCGTCGAAAACGGTTCGGCCGTTGTACCAGATCTGGCCGTCGGAGGGCTCGATGAGGCCGGTGAGCATTTTGACGGTGGTGCTCTTACCCGCGCCGTTCGGACCCAGACAGCCGAGGATCTCGCCCGGCCGGATGCGGAAGCTGACCTCCTTCACCGCCGGCGTATGGTTGTAGTACTTGGTGAGCGACCTGGCTTCGAGCACAGAGCTTCCTCCGCCCATTAGACACCGCCGGCCGCCCGAGGTTCCCGTCCAGACCGGCCGCGGAGCGCAGCGCCACCGCGCGCCTGCGCCCTGCTATACTCGCCTTTTCCGGCACCTGCTTTGCCGCGCCCATGCCTAATCAGCCCACTGCTCCCGTCCGTCTGAAGGACATCGCAAACGACCTCAACGTGTCTGTCATGACCGTATCCAAAGTCGTTCGCGGCTGTGCCGACGTCGGCGCCGAAACGCGCAGCCGCGTCCTGGCGCGCATCAAAGAGCTGAACTACCAGCCAAACTGGGTCGCGCGCAGCCTGGCCGCCCGCCGGACGTTCATGATCGGGCTGATCGTCCCGGACCTCATGCATTCCTTCTTCGCGGAGATCGCCAAGGGCGTTTCGAGCGCGATTCGCCCGCTCGGGTACGACGTGGTGATCTGCAACTCCGAGGAAGACGCCGCGGTGGAAGCCAGCGAGATCGAGCGCCTGCTCGGGCGGCAGGTGGATGGACTGGTGCTGGCGTCTTCGCAAGAGTCCGCCAAGGCCGAAGTCTTCGAGCGGATGGAAGCGCGCAATATCCCCTACGTGATGATCGACCGGCGTTTCGCCGAGCTCCCGGCGCCGTATGTCGGGGCCGACGACGAAGCGATCGGCCGCCTGGCCACGACCCATCTGATCGAGCGCGGCTGCCGGCGAATTGCCCACATTGCCGGGCAGCAGCGTCCGACCGGCGCGGGGCGTCTGAGCGGGTATCGGGCGGCGCTCCAGGCCGCGAACATGGAATTCAATGAGGATTACGTGGTCCACGCGAAGGACGATGCGACGGGGTATGAAGCGGCCCGGCAGCTCCTCGCGCTCGACCCGCGTCCCGACGGCATTTTCGGGTACAACGATCCCACCGCGGCGGGCGCGATGAAGGCGATTCTGGAAGCGAACCTGCAGATTCCACGAGACATCAAGGTGATTGGCGTCGGCAACGTGCATTACTCCGATCTGCTGCGGGTACCGCTCTCGACGATCGACCAGAGCAGCGCCAATATCGGACAGCAGGCGGCCGACATTCTCATTAAGGCGATTACCTCCAAGCGCCGGCGCACCAATCGGACGATCATCATCGAACCCACCCTGATCGCGCGCGAGTCCACGGCCAAATAGCCAAAGCGGGGCATTTCGCACACTCTGGAAACGCCCGGCCGCGAACCCCCGTCTGACGTTGTAGTGGCCTCTTCAGCATTGGTTTCCTCCACCCCTGCCGGCGTCCAGCTGTATGCCCGACACGTGAATCCGCAGTGGGTGCGCCTGCTCGAACTCCTCCAGATGAACGTGCGGTACCGGCGCTGCGTGGGCACGGAGCTGTTTCTCGAAGACGGCCGCCGGGTTCTCGATTTCCTGTCCGGCTATTGTGTTCACAATACAGGCCACAATCATCCGGCGATCGTCGAGGCGTTGCGCGCGGAGCTAGGCTCCAGTTCTCCGGCGATGCTGCAAAGCCACGTGCCCGAACTGGCCGGTCAGCTTGCGGGACGGCTCACCGAACTCGCGGGTGGACGACTGGAGCGCGTATTTTTCTGCAGTTCGGGAAGCGAGGGTGTCGAGACTGCGATCAAGTTCTCGCGCGCGCACACCGGGCGCGACGGGCTCCTTTATGCGGAAGGCGCGTTTCACGGCCTGACCTGCGGCGCCTTGTCGCTGATGAACGATGCCTTCTGGCGGGAAGGCTTCGGGCCCATGCTGCCGGGCACCGAGGCGGTCCGTTTCGGCGCAATTGAAGATCTCGCGCGCTCCCTTGCGACCCGCCGCTTTGCTGCTTACATCGTAGAGCCGATTCAGTCGGAGGCAGGAATCCGGCTGCCCGATCGCGACTATCTCATGGAGGCGCAGGCGCTTTGCCGCCGGTACGGCACATTGTTCGTGCTCGACGAAGTGCAGACCGGCCTTTACCGCACCGGCGAGTTTCTCGCCGCCCACGAATTCGGACTGGATCCCGATATGGTCATCCTGGCTAAAGCCTTATCGGGTGGACTCGTGCCAGTGGGGGCGGTGCTGATGTCCGAAGCCATCTCCGACTCGGTTTACGACTCGCTGAAGCGCGCCATTGTGCACACATCCACATACAGCGAGAACGGGCTCGCCATGCGCGCCGGATTGGCCACGCTCGACGTGCTCCGCGACGAATCACTGGGCGACCGGGCGCGTGAATTCGGTCACGAACTGCGCGGCCGGCTCCGCGAAGAACTGGCGGACTATGAGATGGTTAAGGATGTGCGGGGAATGGGTATGCTTTCGGGCATCGAGTTCGCGCCGCCGCGGCGGCTTGGTTTGCGGCTGGCGTACGAAGGCTTCCGACGGATCCATCCGGGGATGTTCGGGCAGGTGCTCGTCATGCGCCTGTTCCGGGATCACGGTATGCTGACCCAGATCTGCGGGAACAATTTTATGGTCCTCAAGGTCGCGCCCCCGCTAGTGGTTTCGAAAGGGCAACTCGAGGAGTTTGTCGCCGCCGTCCGCGCCACCGTCGACCAGGCGCATAACTCTACCTCGTTCTGGACCGAGGCTCTCGGACTGGCGCGCCGCGCCGTTCACATTTGATGCAATGCCATATAGTCGGACCACCCCGGACGTATTTGTAGTGGGTGGCGGTCCTGCGGGTCTCGCCGCGGCGATTGCCGCGCGGCTGCGCGGGCTCGACGTTCTGGTGGCGGACCCGGCGTCTCCGCCCATCGACAAAGCGTGCGGAGAAGGCGTCATGCCGGACGGTCTCGCCGCGGCTGCCGCGTTGGGTCTGCATCTGGAGGGGGCGGGAAAATCGTTCCGCGGTATTCGGTTCGCAGCCGCGGAACAGGGCGGTGGCACGGTCGCGGCCGATTTCCCGAAGGGCTTCGGCGTGGGACTTCCCCGCACCGTGCTCCACCGGATGATGCTGGAGCGCGCCGGCAGCCTCGGTGTGCGCATGGCTTGGGGAACCCACGTTTCGGACCTCGACGACATACGGGCGCGTTGGATTATCGGCGCGGACGGTGGCCGCTCCACCGTCCGGCGCTGGGCCGGACTGGAGGCGTCGCACCGGAATAGCCGTCGCTTCGGTTTCCGCCGCCATTACCGGATCGCGCCTTGGAGTGAACACATGGAGATCCATTGGGGCGCGGAGTGTCAGCTTTATGTCACCCCGGTGGCCGCGGACGAAGTCTGCACCGTGGTGATCTCCCACGACCCGCATCTCCGCCTCGACGACGCTCTGCCGCAGTTTGGCGCGGTCGCGCGGCGGTTGGCTTCCGCCGCCTCCGACCCCGAACGCGGAGGCGTTACCTCGACGCGGCGCCTGAAGTCCGTCTGCCGCGGCAACGTCGCGCTGATCGGCGACGCCTCGGGTTCGGTCGACGCGATCACCGGAGAGGGACTTTGCCTGCTGTTTCAGCAGGCGGTCGCCCTGGCCGGCGCGCTCGAGAACGGCGATCTGACGCGGTACCAGTCCGAGCATCGCCGCATCGGCCGCCGACCCGCTTTCATGGCCGATCTGATGCTCCTGCTCGACGGCCGCCCGCGCCTGTGTGCCGCCACGCTGGCGACACTAGCGGCTCGCCCCGGCCTGTTCGCCCGACTGCTCGCGCTGCATGTCGGCGCATCGATGTGGAGTCTCGCATGAAACTGACTCACCTGTTGCTGGTCCCCGCCCTCCTGCTGGCGGCGGCAGACACTACCGTTCAAATTGCGCCTGCCCAGGCGGAGGTCTCGTTCACCCTGCCCGACGTTCTGCATACCGTGCACGGCACATTCGCGCTGAAACGCGGCACTCTCAGTTTCGACCCGGAGACCGGGAATGCGTCCGGCGAGATCGTGGTGGATGCGGCGAGCGGACAGAGCGGAAGCGAAGGCCGCGACCGGCGCATGCACCAGAACATCCTCGAGAGCGCGCGGTATCCGGAGATCGTCTACCGCCCGAACCGCATTGAGGGTAAAGTCTCTGCGCAAGGCTCATCCGACGCGGTTCTGCATGGCGTGTTCACGATTCACGGCGGCGAGCACGAGCTTGCGGTTCCGCTGCACGTGGACGCGGCGGCGGGTCGCTACACCGCCACCGCTCACTTTGTCGTGCCGTACGTCAAATGGGGCCTGAAGAATCCGAGCACGTTCCTGCTGCGCGTCTCCGACAAGGTGCAGATCGACGTGCGGGTTACGGCCCAAACATCCGCATCCGCGTCGGCGAACCTCCGCGTTCCTTGAGAGTCAACCAGCTTAGCGATGAGTTATCTTCGTTCGCCGAAGAACTTCCGGAGTAGCTCGACACACTCCACGGCAAGGACGCTTTCGACGACCTCGACTCGATGGTTCAGCAAGTCCGAATCGGCAATTTGAAATTTGCTGCGCACGCCGCCAAAGCGCAGGTCGCGGGCGCCGAAGACCAGGCGGGCGATGCGCGCGTTGACGATCGCTCCGGCGCACATCACGCACGGTTCCAGAGTGCAGTAGAGCGTGGCTGTCTCTAACCGGTAATTGCGCGCCGACTCCGCTGCTTCGCGGATGGCGACGATCTCGGCGTGGGCTGTCGGATCGTGGCGCGCGAGCGGAGCATTCCAGCCGCGTCCGACGATCTCCCCGGCGATCGCGATCACTGCGCCGACGGGCACCTCGCCCGCCGCTTCGCCCGCGCGGGCCAAGAGCAGCGCCTCCTGCATAAATCCTTCGTCGCGCGTCACCAGAGCTTATAATACGGGAACACACGCCATGTCTGAGCTTGAAATCCATCACGAAACGGGACACGAGTCCGACCCCATCGGACAGAAGGTCGGAATCCTTGCCGCCCTCCTGGCGGTGGCGCTTGCGATTGTCACGATCGCCTCGCACCGCACTCACACGGCGGCCATTATGCACAAGTCGACTGCCAACGACGAGTGGTCGCATTACCAGTCGAGCCGCGTCAAGTATCACAATCTCGACCTCGGGGAAAATCTCCTGAGCGTGCTGCACGCCAATGGTGACGCGGCCGAGAAGATGCGTGCGGATTACGCGGCGCAGAAAAAGAAATACGAGGAGCAGGGCAAGGAGATCCAGGAGACGGCGCGGCATTCGGATGAGGCTGCCGAAGGCGACGAGCACCGCGCGTTGCGATACGACATAGGAGAAGGCCTGCTCGAAATCGGGCTGGTGCTCAGCTCGCTTTACTTCATCTCGAAGAGGAAGATGTTTCCGGTAATGGGTGTGACTGCCGGGCTGATCGGTGTGGTGGTGGCGCTCACCGGTCTCGTCAGTGCCTGAAGTGCCGCACGCCCGTAAACACCATCGCGACGCCTAAGCGATCCGCCGCCGCGATCACCTCTTCGTCGCGCACCGAACCGCCGGGCTGGATGAACGCCGTTGCTCCATTCTTGACCGCCTCCTCGACTCCGTCCGCGAACGGGAAGAAGGCGTCGGACGCCACCACCGATCCGGCTAGCGGCAGGACTGCTTTCATGGCCGCGAGCTTCACCGAATCGACGCGGCTCGTCTGACCGGCCCCGACTCCGACGCTCTGTCCATCGCGCGCGTAGACGATGGCGTTGGATTTGACGTGTTTCGCGACCTTCCAGCCGAACTCCAAGTCCCGCCACTCCTGCTCGGTAGGCGCCCTCTGCGTCTTTACCACGCATTGCGTGCGGTCGAGTTTGTGGTGATCGGCGGTCTGGGCCAGATAGCCGCCCGCAATCGACTTCACTACCAGCGTGTCGAGCCCCTCGGCGACGCGCATCATGCGCAGATTCTTCCTGCCTGCCAGCGCCGCGCGCGCCGCCTCGGAGTATCCCGGCGCAGCGATCGCCTCCACGAACAATTTGGCTAGTTCGCGCGCCGTCTCCTCATCGACTTCGCGGTTCAGCCCGATCACGCCGCCGAACGCCGAGATCGGGTCGCACTCCAGCGCTTTGCGGTAAGCTTCGGCCACGCTGTCCCGTTCGGCGCACCCGCATGGGTTGGTGTGCTTAATGATCGCCGCGGCCGGCCCGGAAAATTCGCACGCGAGCTGCCACGCCGCATCGAGATCCACCAGGTTGTTATACGAGAGCTCTTTCCCTTGCAACTGCTCCGCGCCTGCGACACCGGCGCCATGCCTGCCGTATAGCGCAGCCGACTGATGCGGATTTTCGCCGTAACGGAGATCCATCAGTTTGGGGGCGCGAATGTGTAGCTCGGCAGGCAGGGGTGTGCTGCCTTCGTCTCCCACTTGTGCCAGCCGCGCGCTGATTGCGGCGTCGTAATCGGCGGTGGTGCGGAACGCCTTCCGGGCGAGGCGCCACCGGGTGTCCTCAGACAGGCCGCCGCCGCGCAGCTCGGCGACGATGGCATCGTAGTCCGACGGCGAGACCACCACCGCGACATCCTGATGGTTCTTGGCGGCGGCGCGTATCATCGTGGGACCGCCGATATCGATGTTTTCGATAAGCTCGTCGAGCCGAGCTCCGGGTTTCGCCGCGACCTCCTCGAAGCGGTAGAGGTTCACCACCACCATGTCGATGGGAGCGATCCCGTGTTCGGCAAGCGCCGCCATGTGATCCTTGCGGTCGCGGATGGCGAGAATGCCGCCCGAGATGGCTGGGTGCATCGTTTTCACCCGGCCGTCAAGCATTTCGGGGAAGCCCGTGACTTCTGAGACGTCGCGGACAGGCACGCCATTTTCCCGAATCATACGCGCGGTGCCGCCGGTCGAAATGATTTCCGCGCCCAGCTGGTGCAGCGCGCGGGCAAAATCGATGATCCCGGTTTTGTCGGTGACACTGATGAGGACTCGTCGGATCGCCATCAGTCGCACGATAACACGAGGCGGGAGCGCCAACCTCAGTTTACGCCGCGCACTCGCCGCGCCCGAGTTGCAGCGAGTAGGCTTCCTCGTCGCCCCAGTCCTGGTAAATCTCCGGGAAGAGCTCGGCGGGCTTGGCAACTTCGCGGGTCAGCTCACGGAAGGTTTCGACCTTGTGCCGCAGCACGTAGTCACGGAAACTCTCGCCTTCGGCGCGATTGGCAATGAAGTGATCCAGCACGCGGCTGACGGCGACCGGCGCAAGACGGGCCGGGATCGACTGTACGGCAAGGCCGAACCGCATTACGCCCTGCTGGTCGTAACCACCGCCGAGGAGCATCTGGTAGTACGGGACTTCTTTGCCGTCGATCTTGCGGGCGTTCCCATAAAACCCGATGTCGCCGATCCAGTGGTGGCCGCATGCATTGGGGCAGCCGCTGGCTTTGATGGTCAGGCTTTTCACTTGCGGATCGTCGTACTGCCGCACGGTCTCGGAGAGCGCCGCGCCCAGGTTCATCGTCTTGGTCAAGGCGAGATTGCAGGAGTACGCGCCCGGGCAAGTGATGATATCGTCGATCTCGTTCGCGCCGGCCCCGCCGAGTCCGATTGCTTCCAGCGCTGCATGCACCTTCGGCAGGCGCGCTAGCGGGATAAATGCCAATACCAGGTTCTGCTCGATCGCGATGCGCACCAGACCGTCACCGGCTGTCGATGCGATCCGCGCGATACCGCGGAACTGGTCGGCCGTGAGATTGCCTTGGTCGACGCGCACGGTCACCGCAGCGTAGCCGGTCTGCTTCTGCTGGCGAACGTTGGTCTCGAGCCACGCGTCGAAGGCGCTACTATTGCCGTGGGTAGCGTTCAGGACCGGCAGCAGAGCTCCGTCCCCCAGCGGGGCCGGGTTAGACTGGTATCCGCCAAATCCCTCGGGAACCATCTCCGGCGCTTCGATGCCGCCGTTGGTCAGAATGTCCGCATACGCTTTATCGATCTGATCGCGCAGCCATTCGATGCCGCGTTCCCGCCGGACGAACTTCAGGCGCGCTTTGTTCTTGTCCTTGCGATTGCCGTACTGATTGAAGACCCGAAGCACCGCCTCGATGCGGTTTACGAGCCGCTCCTCCGGCACGAATTCGTCGAGGAGTTCCGCTTCCACCGGCAGCGGTCCGAGGCCGCCGGCGATCACCATCCGGAATCCGCGCTTGCCGTCGCGAATCATGGCGCGCAGCCCGACATCGTGGATCGCGCCCTGGACACAATCCTGGCCGGCGCAGCCGTCGAATGCAATCTTGAATTTGCGCGGCAGGCTCTGGGTCAGCTCTTTGCGCAGGAACGCATACGCCACGCGCTGGGCGTATGGCCGAACGTCGAACACTTCGTCGTGCGCCAGCCCGGCCCAGGGGCACGCGGTCACGTTACGAACCGTGTTGTAGCAGGCTTCGCGATTCGTCAGGCCCGCATCGGCCAGCATATGCATCAGATCGGCGACCCGCGCCAGCGGCACGAAGTGATATTGAATGTTCTGCCGGGTGGTAAGGTGGCCGCGTCCGCCGCCGAACTGCTCGGCGATGAGACCCAGTTGCTCCACCTGCCGGGCGGTCAGCAGGCCGCTGGGAATTTTGCATCGGACCATTTGCACGCCCGCCTGGCGCTGCCCGTAAATTCCGTGCCGGAGCCGGAAGGGCCGGAACTCGTCTTCGGAGATTTCCCCTGCCAGCACTTTTTGGGCGCGGTCACGGAAGATTTCGATTTCTTCGCGGACCGTATGTTCGTGTTGCAGCTCCAGCTCTTCGCGTGTGGGCATAATCATCCTAAAATCGATCGGGAATGATACCTATTAGAGTACCCGATTTGCGCCCGGGATTCAAATCGCAGTCCTCCGCAGCGTTTTACCGGCCCGATTTGTTCATCGAAGGACGGACGGAAGCGAACGAAGTCATACAGACTGGAGTGAGAGGCCGGCCATGCAAAACGACCTACTGGGCATTCACCACATTACCGCGATTGCGGGCGAGCCGCAGCACAACGTGGACTTCTACGCCGGGCTGTTGGGCCTCCGGCTGGTCAAGCTCACGATCAACTTCGACGATCCGGGAACGTATCACCTCTATTACGGCGACGGCATCGGCCACCCGGGGACAATTATGACGTTCTTTCCCTGGCCGGGCGCTCCCAAGGGAAGGAAGGGCACGGGACAAGTGACGGCGACCGCGTTTGCCGTGCCGGAGGCGGCGTTGCCGTTTTGGATCGACCGGCTGACCCAATATCAGGTCGCGCACACCGGTCCATTCGTGAGGTTTGGGGAGCAGGTGCTGGCGTTTTCCGACCCGGACGGGCTCGGGATCGAATTGATCGCGACGGGAAACGTCACCGCCGAACGCGCTTACGCGGAAGCTCCGATTCCGCTGGAGTCCGCCATTCACGGCTTCCACAGCGCGACTTTGACCGAAGGCGGTTATCAGCGGACGGCCGCGCTCCTCACCGAGACGATGGGGTTCCGTCTCGTCGGAGAGGAAGGCAATCGATTCCGGTATACGACGGCCGGGGGTGACGCCGGCGCCATCGCCGATGTTCTCTGCGCCCCGGAGGAGCGGTCCGGCCGCGTCGCCGTGGGAACGGTGCATCATATCGCCTGGAGAGCTGCGGACGACGCGCAGCAGCGGAGTTGCCGCGAGGAACTCGCGCGGCAGGGCTACGACGTCACGCCCGTGATCGACCGTAAGTACTTCCATTCGGTGTATTATCGCGAGCCCGGAAACATCCTGTTCGAGATCGCGACCGATCCCCCGGGTTTCGCCGTGGATGAGTCTCCCGAAAGCCTGGGGACCAAACTCCAGCTGCCGCCGTGGCTCGAGGCGTCCCGCGAGGAACTGATGGCCATTCTGCCGCCCTTGCGGTTGCCTGGCGCGAGGCGTGCGGTGCAGTCGTGACCGATCTCGGGTTCATCCATCGATTCCTCCCCGGCGCCTCCGGCGGATCTCCTGTGCTTTTGCTCCTGCACGGCACCGGCGGTGACGAAAACGACCTGATTCCCCTGGGCCAGGAGTTGCTTCCCGGCGCTGCCCTCTTGAGCGTCCGGGGCAAAGTTCTCGAAAATGGAATGCCGCGCTTCTTCCGGAGGCTCGCCGAGGGCGTGTTCGATCTCGAGGACCTCGAGCGCCGCACCGAAGAGCTCGCCCGGTTTATCGAGAAGGCTCGGGAACAGTATGCTTTCACCGGCAAGGTGATCGCGGTTGGATATTCGAACGGAGCCAACATCGCCGCCAGTCTGATCCTGCGAGACCCCCGTCATCTTTCCGCCGCCGTGCTCTTCCGGGCAATGGTTCCGTTTACCCCGGACACGCTGCCGGATTTGAGCGGCTTGTCCCTCTTCATGAGCGCCGGACAAAGGGATTCCATTGTTCCGGCGGCGAACACCCGTCAGTTGGCATCGATGTTCGAATCCGCCGGCGCCGCGGTTGCGACGCATTGGCATCCGGGCGGGCACGAACTCGGCCGCGACGATTTGGATGCTGCCCGGCTCTGGCTCCAGAAGCTTGCATGAGATATCGACAGGAACTCGAGTTCGCGGTGCGTGTCGCGAAGGCGGCCGGGGAGAACGCGCGGCGCATCCGCGCGCACGGCGTCTCCGTCGAGGTCAAGCCCGACGCGTCGCCGGTCACGATCGCGGACAAAGACAACGAGCGTCTCATTCGCGAGGCCATCGAACGCGAGTTCCCGCAGGACGGCATCCTGGGCGAAGAAGGCGCGTGCAAAGCCGGGTCGAGCGGACGGCGGTGGATCATCGATCCGATCGACGGCACCCGGGATTTCGTTCGCGGGAACCGCTTCTGGTGCGTGCTGGTGGCGCTCGAAGAAGCAGACGAATCGCTCGTCGGGGTGGCACATTTCCCGATGCTCGACGAGACTTATTGGGCTGTGCGAGGGGAGGGCGCGTACCTGCATGGGGAGCGTCTGCGAGTTTCAGCGATCGACGCGATTGCGGCCTGCTCGTTCGGTCCGAATGGGCTGCATCTGGCCCAGGCGCGCCCGCACCTGCCGCGAGTGATGGACCTGATGCAACGCTGCTGGTCGGTCCGATCGTACGGCGGCGCGCTCGATGCCTGCCTGCTGGCCGCCGGTAAACTCGAGATCTGGTTCGAGCCGAAGGTCGAGGTATGGGATCTCGCCGCGCTCAAACTGATCATCGAAGAGTCCGGCGGTCTGTTCTCCGCCCTCGACGGCTCCCGCCGCATCGACCGTGGGACGGCAATGGGTTGCACGCCTGGCATCGCCGGCGAAGTGCGGGAAACCCTCGGGATTCCGTAGCAGGGGGCCGAAGCACTATCGCGTACAAACCGGTGTTGCGCGGTTGCGTACAGATCGCGACAATCAAATGAGATCGAACCGTGAGAAATTGTATTTTTCTCCTGCTGGCGGCATTCGCTCCTGCTTCTGCCATCTCGGTGACCATTACCCCCTCGGCGCAATCTCCTGCGCCGCTGGGCACGCTTGTCAGGTTTACTGCCGCCGCCGATACTTCGGATTCCGGAACGCTCGTGTATCGCTTTCGAACGCGGCACGCCGGACTGCCCGCGCGAGGACGAGTCGCGGTTATGGATTACCGGACCGTAGTCGACTATGGTCCTAAATCCACGTTGGATTGGACCACCATCGAGCGGGAGGGACCGTACGAAATCGAAGCTTCGGTGAAGGACCTGGCCACGGGCGAGGTAGCCCGACAGGCCATTCCATTCGTCTTCAAACGGCTCGTCGGCGACCAGGGGCAGGTGGTGACCCCGACCGCGAATCCGCTCGTTTTCATCTACAGTGCTCCGCCGTGCCCGCGCGGCGCCCGCATGCGCGTCACCTTCCAGACATCCGACGGCCCCGCGCAGAATACACCGTACCGCGACTGCGATGCGCGCTACTCGATGAATTTCTACCTCGCCGGAATGCGCTCCAATACCGCATACACGGCGCGACACACCGTCGATGCCGCGGCAACCACCGGCGCTACCGCGGATGTGAGCTTCACGACGGGCGTGCTTCCGTTGCAATTCCCCACAGCCGCCCCCCTTTCGACCCCGGTCCCATCGTACGCAGGGATCCTGCTGCAAAGTGTGCTCAACGGTCGGGCCATGGCGACCGATCTCAACGGGAACGTCTTGTGGTATGGACCTGCCGGGCTCTCGCTGCTGACTCGCGCCAATCCGGGAGGCACGTTCCTCGGAATCTTCGAAGACGGCTCGCAGGGGCCGGACGCTCAGTTCTTCCGCGAGTTCGACCTCGCCGGGGTGACGATCGCCGAGACCAACGCCGCGAACATAAACGCACAGCTTGCCGCCATTGGTATGCAGCCGATCACGTCGTTTCACCATGAGGCCATCCGGCTGGCCAGCGGTCAGTATCTGGTGCTGGCCGGCTCGGAGCGGCTTTTCACGGATGTACAGGGCCCGGGAACCGTCGACGTCCTCGGGGACACCATACTGGTGCTCGACCGCGATCTACAGATCCAATGGGCGTGGGACGCGTTCGATCATCTCGATCCTACCCGGCCGGCGACCCTGGCCGAGACCTGTTCGTATCCGGCATCACTGGCCTGCTCGACGTTCTACGGCGCCGGAACCGCCAACGATTGGCTTCACGGCAATTCTCTCCAACTCACTGCCGATGGCAACCTGCTGTACTCGGTGCGGCATCAGGACTGGCTCGTCAAAATCGACTACCGCAACGGCGCCGGCACCGGGAACATACTGTGGCGCATGGGACGGGGCGGGGACTTTACGATCACCGCGTTGGACGCCAGCCCGTGGTTCACTCATCAGCACGACGCCAAGTTTCTAGAGGACAATCAGACGCTGGTTCTGTTTGACAATGGCAACACGCGTATCTCCAACAACACCGACGCCGGAAAGACTCCGGGCAACAGCCGTGGCCAAGTCCTGTTTGTCGACGAGCAGGCGCGCACGGTCACGCTCGAGCTCAACGCCGACCTGAAGGTGAACTCGGCGGCGCTCGGCACCGCCGAGCCGCTACCCAACGGGAATTATCATTTCGACGCCGGCTTCCTGCCCGATCCAAACAACCCGGCGGCGCGCATCAGCCAGGCGCTGGAGGTCGATGCCGGCGGTAATATCGTTTGGGGGATGCAGATCAACGCGCAGGAGTATCGCAGCTACCGCATGAACGATTTGTATACGCCGCCGCCCGCATGAACCCGCGTGCGACGCGAGCCGGCGTCCTCACGATCGTCGCCGCGCTAGTCGCTTTCTACTATCTCTGGCAGGCCCGCGCTGGCAACGGCCCATTTGAGTGGGGCCACGATCTCGACGGGTATTACAATCTACTGGCGCAGGGCTTTGCCGCAGGACATCTGTATGTGCCCGTCCAGCCTTCACCGCAACTCCTGGCCTTGCCCGATCCCTGGAACCCCAAGGTCGACAGCTCGCTGCGGCGGCAGGACATGGCGCTTTATGGCGGCCATTACTACCTATACTTCGGCGCTGCTCCCGCGATCCTGTTGTTTACGCCTTGGCGTCTCGTTACCGGCCACGACATGCCCGAGAATTTCGGAATCGTCGTCCTGTGCTTCGGCGGCTTTCTGTTTTCGTGCGGAGCTTTGTTGCGGGTGCTCGACCTGGCGGGAGCGCGTCCCGGACCCGCACTGCTGGCGATTCTATTTCTCGCATTAGGGGTATGCCAATCCGCGCCGTTCCTCCTGAATCGGGCGGCGGTCTATGAGGTGGCGATTGCCTCGGGATATTTCTGCGTTTCCGGCGGTCTCTTTTTCCTGGCGAGAGGCCGTCCTGCGGCGTCCGGACTGATGTTCGGCCTTGCAATCGCCAGCCGGCCTCACCTGTTCCTGGCGGGCGCCGTCACTCTCGTCGCGCTTACCATCTTCCACCGCCGACGCCAACCAAGAGTGATTCTGGCTTTCGGCATCGCCTGGATGGTCACCGGCGCGGCCACCGCCCTGTACAACTATGAGCGATTCGACAATCCGCTCGAGTTCGGGTTCCGCTATCAACTGGGGGGACCCGGGCAGAATCGCGTGGAGCTGGCGCGGCGCAATCTCGTGCCGGGTGCCTACTACATGCTGCTCTCCCGACCCGAGTTCAGCGGCGTATTCCCGTGGATGCGCATGGTCTTTCGTTTCCCGTTCGATTCGGCGGACCGCCACCCCCTGCCGCCCGAGTACTTCGTCGAGCCAACCGTCGGGGCGCTCTGGACGGCCCCCTTTATCGTGCTTGCGCTGCTGTGCCTGAAGCGGCCGGCGAAACAGGGGGAGAGCCGGCTGATTCCGGCCGCCGCCGCGCTGTCAGGCCTCGCCGTCCTGGTGTTCCTCATGTCTACCCATCTCGCCAGCCACCGCTATGAAGTCGACTTCGTGCCCTTGCTGGTCTTCGCGGCCATTGCGGTTGTCGCGCTGGTGCGGAGACCGCTGTTCACGGCTGGCGCCTGCGTGTTGATCGCCTGCAGCGTGCTTGCGAATCTCGCGCTGGCATTGGCCGGGCCATATGACGATTTCCTGAGACATCACCCGCAGCGCTATGTCCGCCTGGCGCGACGGTTCTCTCCGTTCCCGGAGTTTCGGCCGGAGCTGAGCCCGCGGATTGTCGTGCGATTGAACGCTTCCTTTGAGCCCGCCGGAGTAGGTTATCGAGAGCCATTGGTGACGATTGGACATTCGCATTACTGTTACTTTCTGTATGCAGAACGCGCGCCCGGGGGCATTCGCCTGGTGTCGAAAACCAATGAGTCTGAAGTGACGGGAGAGATCGCCGACCCCGCGCGTGCGCCGGCGCCGATCGGACTGGCGTATTCACCGCAAAGCGGCGACATGACAGTTTCCGCCGGGGGCCGCGACCTCTTCACACACCACGTGGGCCTGCTGGTTGCGGCTCCGGCGCAGGTGGCCATCGGCGAGAATCTCGCGGACATGGGACTTACGGCAAGATACTTTCTGGGCCGGCTGGACGTACTGGAGAAAACTGTAACATCTCGATGATACGGCAATGTTCGTATTGAACATGGAGCGTGCTATCATCGATAATCCTTCCGGACCAGAGCAGTTCTTTCAGAGACCATGACGAGCGACCGCCGCACGTTTCTAAAGTCCGCCGCAGGCGTCAGCCTTTCGGTTTCGGCCCGCGCGGCAACCACCCGGCCGAATATTGTCGTGATTCTCGCAGACGATCTCGGCTACGGCGATCTGAGTTGTTATGGTTCGAGCATTGCGACGCCCAACGTCGACCAGATGGCCGCCGAAGGGATGCGTTTCACGCACTTCAACTCGGCCAGCCCGGTTTGTACGCCGGCTCGCGCCGCCTGGCTGACCGGCCGGTATCCGACGCGGATGGGCTTGCCGCGCGTGCTGGACACCACCGATACGTATGGCATCCCGAGCACCGAAACCACCTTGCCCCAAATGCTGAAGGACGTCGGCTACTCGACCGCCTGCATCGGCAAATGGCACCTCGGCTCCGTCCCGGAATTCATGCCCACCTCCCGCGGGTTTGACGAGTTTTATGGGATCCCGTACAGCATCGACCAGGGTACGCGTCCGTTGATGCGCAATCTGGATGTCATCGAAGAACCGGCGAATCTCGACAATCTGACCCAGCGATACACCGCGATGGCCGCGGACTTCATCGCGCGCGCCAAGAACGGTCCCTTCTTCCTGTACATGGCGCACGCGTTCCCTCATCTGCCGCTGGCGACCTCCGGGCCGTTTGTCGGCCGCTCGTTCCAAGGCTCGTATGGGGATGTCGTGCAGGAAGTGGACTGGAGTGTCGGGCAGGTGCTCCGGACATTGCGGACAAACGGTCTCGACTCCAACACTCTGGTGATCTTCTCGAGCGACCACGGTCCCTGGTTTCAGGGCAGCCCCGGCGGGCTGCGCGGGCGCAAAGGCGAGACCTTCGAGGGCGGCGTACGGGTGCCGATGGTGGCGCGCTATCCCGGTTTCATCCCGGCAAACCAGGTGTGCTCCGCTTTCGCAACCAGCCTCGATGTGCTGCCGACGGTCGCTGGCCTCACCAACTCGGCGCTGCCGGCGAACCCGCTCGACGGCATCGACATCCGCGCTTTGCTGGCAGGCGGCCCGGGACCGTTGAGCCGCGAGGCGTTTCTGTATTTCAACGATATCTATTTGCAGGCGGCGCGGGTCGGGTCCTGGAAACTGCACGTTTCACGCTTTAATGTGCCGGCGTTCTGCCCCGCTCCGGCCGAAGGACGGCTGAATCTCCCGCTCCCGTCCCCCGAGCTCTACGATGTCGTTGCGGACGTGGACGAGGGCCACGATCGGTTCGCCCGGAATCCCGCTGTGGTTGGAGACATTCGCGCCCGCATCGAGCGGCTGATGCAAACCTTCCCCGCAGACGTTCAGTCGGCTTGGGCCGGCACCCTCGCCCGCCGAGTCGAGGGGACGCCGGCGGGCTGTCTCCCGATGCCCAAATCCTGACGCACTCGCCGGGGCAACTCCGCGCTGTCCCTTTACGCCCTCCAGCGATTTTCCCGCCCGGAGTTCACGATCCAGTTGCGGCACATCACGGTGAAGTTTTGTGCGTCGGGATTGGACCGCAATTCCTCCAGCGTGAATCGCATCTTGCGCGCCCAGTTCGGATACTGCCAGGTCGTGCCGGGGAGGTTCTGCTGGGCGGTCTCCTTCGTGAGATCCTCCTGATTGATCGCCAGCAGCTGCGAGGGCGTGCGCGCCAGAAATCCGATGACGGCATTGTGGAGCTCGGCGGTTAATTCGGGATAAACTCCGGCCTGCCGCGGCAGGTGCCCGGGCATCAGGTTCAGCTCGAATAACACGTCCAGCATCTTCTGCTTTTCGTCCGCGCGCGCCGCGAACTGCGCCCGGACGCCGGCTTCGTCAAGCACACCCGCCGCGCGCCGCGCCTCGATATCCGACCCGATCCAGAAGCCCGCGAGCGTCGGCAGGTCGTGTGTCGTGGAGGATACGAGCGACTGTAGGGGGTATTCGTCGTACCGCCGGAATCCGCCGCTCTGGTTCTTCTCGAAATAGAACAGCCGGTAGCTGAGGATGCCGAAGCGCGCCAGCGTCTCCCGGATTTCCGGCTCCACCGTGCCGAGGTCCTCGCCCACGATGACCACCTGATTGCGCACGCTCTCGAGCGCCAGAATACGCAGGAAGTCGAGCGTCATTTCCTGCACGTACGCGCCCTCGGTGGCGTCGGCGCTCTCCGGGATCCAGTACAGGCGAAACAGCCGCATCACATGGTCGATGCGCAGGGCGCCGCCATGCCGGCAGTTCTTGCGAATGGACTCCGCAAACAATCGGTATCCGTCCGCGCGATGGTGGTCGGAGTTCGGGGGAGGGAAGCCCCAGTCCTGCCCCTTCGGAGAGAAGTCGTCGGGCGGTGACCCGACGCGGCAGCCCTCGACGAAGTAGTCCCGGTGCGCCCACAGATCGCAGCCGAAGCGGTCGGTCGCGAGCGCCAGATCGTGGTAAAGCCCCACCCCGAGATGCCGGTCGCGGGCTCGCTGCTGCGCCTTCCTTAACTGGATGTCGATCTGCCATTGCAAATACTGATAGAACAGGACCGACCGCCAGTGCTTTTGCCGAAACGCCCGCGTAGCCGCGGACCGGGGATCGCGATACTCCTCGGGCCACTGCGGCCAAATCCAGAGATCGGGGTCGCGTCGATGCAAATGCTCGTCGAGGGCGCAGTAAATCGCGAAGCTCTCGAGCAGCTCGCCCTCGCGCGTAATGAAGCTGTCGAAATCGCGGGACCGGGCCGTCCCGCGCCGCCGCTCCCGCAGGAAGTCGACGAACAGCAGTTTGAGAAACCGCAGTTTCAAGGCGGCCACGCGCTCGTACTCCACATAGGGCGCGCGGCGCAGTTCGTCGATTTCGGCGACGGCCTGCTCGCATTGGCGGAATCGTTGCGCACGGCGGGACCGCGGGAAGTCCTCGATCGCTTCGGCGTCCAGGTAGATGAAATTCTGGTAAAAGACGCAGTTGGGCAGGTAGGGACTGGTATTGAACGGCCGCCGGTTGTGAATGGCGTGGAGGGGGTTCAGCGCGACGAAGCCGGCGTGCAGGTCGTTGGCGGCCCAGTCGATGACTTCCAGAAGGTCGGTGAAATCACCGCAGCCCCAATTGCGCGCGGATCGCACGCCGTACAGGCTCACGGCGATCCCCGCGGCGCGGCCGCCTCTGCCGAGGAGTTCGGGCGTCCAGGCACGCTCCGGGGTTATCGCAACCCGGCACGTCGCCGTCTCGCCGTCCACGGTCGCAGTGATCTCGTAGTACCCGAGCGGAAGATGCACCGGCAGGCGCGCCTGCTTGCGAATACGAGTCGATCCATCCATGTCGATCGACCCGACGGTGGGGGATGCTCCGAGCTGCAACTCGAAATCCTGGACGGTCCCGTCCTCCGACCGCACCCGAAACCGCGCCGGCCGGCCCAGGGATTCCGCCCGTACATTGACCGGCGCGTCCAGGTGATCGGACTCTCCGGTCACGATCGAGGGCGGCAGGAGGCGATCCCACTGGCTTCGTGTGTAGGCTGCGATGGACCGTTCGAGCGAAGCGGCGTCCGTCGCATCAAAGCCCTTGGCGCGCAGGATCGATTGCTTGGCTGCGCGCGTGGTCTCATGCCGTTTGCCCCAGATGTCCCAGAAACCGGGGCCGATTCCACAGAGCTCAGCGGCGCGGTCGAGTAGCTGCTCGAAGGTGTCGGAATGCATGGGGGAGTATTCCAATTCTACAGGAGCGCTGCCGGGCCGTGCGAAAATAGAGGTATGGATAAACCCTTAGCCAGCGGTCCCGCGGAGCTGTTTGCGCGCATCGACGATCTGTCGGTCGACAATGCCGCGGCAGCGGCCTCCGAGGGGATCGTGTTCACGACACTGGACCGCGCGGTCAACTGGGCGCGCAAGAACTCCATTTGGCCCATGTCGTTCGGGTTGGCTTGTTGCGCAATTGAAATGATGTCCATGAGCGCTTCGCGGTACGACATCGCCCGCTTCGGGGCGGAGGTGTTCCGCGGATCGCCGCGCCAGTCGGACCTGATGATCATCGCCGGCCGTGTTTCGAACAAGATGGCGCCCGTGATCCGCCACCTGTACCAGCAGATGCCGGAGCCGAAGTGGGCGATTTCGATGGGCGCGTGCGCAACCTCGACGGGTGTGTTCAACAACTACGCCCTGATCCCCGTGAATCAGGTGATTCCCATCGACGTCTATGTCCCCGGGTGCCCCCCGCGCCCCGAGCAGCTGATCTACGCCCTGTTGATGCTTCAGGAAAAGATCCAGGATCAAAGCGGCTCCGTCAAGCAGGTTTTGAATCTCGCTTAACTTAGTCCCCCGACTGACTCAGAGGCGTAAGCATTCCGATCCGCGCCCTCTCCGGATGCGGGAACCACTTCTGGATCGCGGGCAATGCCGCCAGCGCCGCGGCCTCGCCGGCTTTCAGCATCTCCGGCCCGCAGCCGAAGCCGTCCCAGTCGATCCGGCTCACGTCCGGCGTGATCACCAGGTCGCTCTCCCGACGCCACGCGGCCTCCGTCTGCGTCTGCATGATCTGGAAACACCGGTTCACCACCTGGAACACGTTGGTCGGGGGCCTGTCGCCGGCCTGAGCCGGGAGGTGGACCGAAATGACGTGCGTCGCTCCCAGGGCGCGCGTCAGGCTGGCCGGCATCTCCATACTCATGGCGCCATCCACCAGCAGCCGGCCGTTCCACCGTACCGGCTGGAACAGCCCCGGGTACGAGCAACTCGCGCGGATGGGTAGAAAGACGTCTCCGGTGTCTCGAAAGCAGACCGGCTGTCCGGTGCAAAGATCCGTGGCGAGCACTCCGAGCGGAATGCGCATTTCTTCGAAGCGATACGCCTTCAGCAGGCGTTCCAAAAACCGCTTCATCCGCTCGCTCACCACAAACCCCATACGGCACAGGCTCCAGCGCGCGACGTCGCCGAAGCGCATCGCGCAGCCGGCGCGCGCGATCTCGGCCGGCGTGGCGCCGCTCGCATACGCAGCGGCAACAATCGAGCCGGCGCTGACTCCTGTAATGCAGTGGATCGGAATCCGGTTGCGCTCGAACACGTCGAGCACTCCCGCGTGAGCGATGCCCCGCGCGAAGCCGCCACCGAGCGCCAGTCCGATCCTGGGTTGCGCAACGGGCTCCGTGGGCCCCGTCATGCGTGGGCTGGAACGGGGGATGCGGAGAGCGGAAAAGAAGCTGCTCCAGGCGCGTGCAGCTTTCATGACCCCTCCTTTTGCCATTCCGTTAGAATGGTCTACTAATGACTCCGACGAGCAAACTGCTTGCCAGGTTCCTGTCTGTAGCGCTACTTCTGACGTGGTTCGCACCTCTCCGTGGCCAGCAGCGCCCCTTTTCCGGCGCCGCCGAGATCGAACAGTCGCTTCACAAACTGAACGAGCTCGGAACCGTGCTCATGATCGCAGCTCACCCCGATGATGAGCGGACCAACGTACTCGCCTATTTCGCGCGCGGCCGTCACATGCGCACCGCATACCTGTCGCTCACTCGTGGCGAGGGCGGGCAGAATCTGATCGGATCCGAGCAGGGCGCCCAGTTGGGAATCATTCGCACGCAGGAGTTGCTCGACGCCCGCCAGATCGACGGCGCGGAGCAGTTTTTTACACGCGCAATCGATTTCGGTTTTACCAAAACAGCCGCCGAGACATTGGAAAAGTGGGGGCACGACCGGATCCTCGGAGACGTCGTGTGGGTCATTCGCAACTACCGGCCGGATGTCATCATCCTCGGCTTTTCGGGCACGCCGCGCGACGGGCACGGACAGCACCAGACGTCCGCCATCCTCGGCAAGGAGGCCTTCGACGCCGCAGGCGATCCAAAACGCTTTCCGGAACAATTGCAGTATGTACAGCCGTGGCGCGCGCGGCGCATCGTGCGGGCCCCCGGCTTCGGAGCCCCTCCGGGCGGTGGCCGGGGAGGACAGGGAGGGGGACGCGGCGGACGCGGCAGTCGCGGGCCAACCGAACAGGCCCCCGCCGCGGATCAGCTTCCACCCTTACCGAAGGCTGGCGTGGTCGAAACCGGGGCTTTCAACCCGGTGCTCGGGTATTCGTACGACGAGTTGGCTGTCCTCAGCCGCAGCATGCATCACAGTCAGGGCACAGGCGCTATGCGCCGTCCGGGCGGCGGCACGAGTGAATTCGAGCTGGTGGGCGGCGCGCCCGCCTCGAAGGATTTGTTCGACGAGATCGACACCTCCTGGAACCGGCTTCCCGGGGGAGCCGCCGTCGCGCCGATCCTGGCCGAGGCCATCCGGGCGTATGAGCCCACCCATCCCGAGAAGGCGCTGCCGCTTCTCGCCAGGGCGCGCCCGCTGATCGCCGCGATCGCGGATCCGCTGGCCAAGGTGAAGCTCGCCGAGTTGGATGAGACCGTGGCGCTCTGCGCCGGACTATGGGCCGAAGCCCAGGCCCACCAGCCGGATTCCACGCCCGGATCTCCGCTCGCCGTCACGACCACGGTCGTGAACCGCTCCCACGCCGCCCTCAGTTTCGACGGCGCCGTCATGGAAGGCATGTGGAACGAGGCGCTGCCGAACCCTCCCGCCAAGCTTGCCTATAACCAGCCGTTGGCGCTCGAGTTCAGCAAGCCCGTTCCCGCCACGCAGCCCTATTCGCAGCCTTACTGGCTCGTCAAACCGCCGTCCGGCGACGTGTATACGGTAGACGATCAGCGGCTGGTCGGGCTTCCCGACACCCCTCCAGTGGCGCGCGTGCGCCTCCGATTCTCTCTCGACGGCGTGGCGATCGAACTCGTGCGGCCGGTTCACTACCGTTACGCCAGCCGCGCCGAAGGAGAGCGTGAGCGGCCCCTGGTCGTGGCGCCGCCGGTGGCCGTGAATCTGCCCGAGTCCGTCGCGCTCTTCCCATCGGCAGCCTCGCGGAAGGTGCACGTGGCGGTGCAGGCGAATGTGGCCAAGGCGGCGGGCGCCCTGCGGCTGGACGCGCCGGCCGGGTGGAAGGTCGCGCCGCAGTCGCAGCCGTTCCAGGTTGCGGTGGTCGGCGAGCAGCAGGAGTTGTCGTTTGACGTCACGCCGCCCGCCGGGGAAAGCGTCGCCCCGCTCCGCGCTGTGGCGACGATCGGCGGCCGGGAAATTGCCTCGGGTATGCAGCGGATCGAGTACCCCCATATTCCCATTCAAACGCTGTTCCCGCCGTCGAACATCAAACTGGTGCGGGCCGATATCAAGGTCACCGCGCACAAAATCGGTTACATCATGGGCGCAGGTGACGGGATGCCCGACGCGCTCCGCCAGCTCGGCCTCGACGTCACACCGCTGACCGAGTCCGACCTCGCGCAGGGCGATCTCTCGCGCTTCGATGCCATCGTGGCGGGCGTGCGCGCCTACAACGTCCGCGGCGATCTTCGCGCCAATCAGCCGCGACTCATGAAGTATGTCGAGAACGGCGGAACGTACGTGGTCCAATACCAAAGCGGCGAAAACCCTCCCGGCGGCGGCCGTGGCCCGGGAGGGGGTCCTGCGCCGGGCGCCGGCCGCGGCGGACAGCAAGCGGCGCAAACACAGCAGCCGCCCCCGATCCCGCCGTCGAACATCGGCCCGTACCCGATCACCATCCCGGGGAGTAACCAGTGGCGGGTCACGGTCGAGGACGCGCCGGTGACGTTCACCCATCCGGACAGCCGTTTGCTGCAGTACCCGAACCACATCAGCGAGAAGGATTTCCAGGGCTGGGTGCAGGAGCGCGGCCTGCTGTTCGCGACTCAGTGGGATCCGAAGTATCAGACCGTGCTCGCCTCCGGCGATCCGGGCGAGAAGCCGCTCGAAGGCGGCGAGTTGTGGACGCATTACGGCAAAGGCGTGTACATCTTCACGAGCTATTCCTGGTTCCGGCAGCTGCCCGCCGGAGTCCCCGGCGCCTACCGGATCTTCGCGAATCTGCTGAGCGCCAGGTAGCGCGCGCTACACGACCACCAGCGCCCAATTGCCCTTCTCGCGCACCTCCCGCGCGACCGGCAGGGCCGCCCTGACCTGCTCCACTTCGTGCAGTTCGAAGCCGCTCGCCAGCAGCACTCCATCCGGCCGTCGCGCGCGCACCAGATCGGCGGCCAACGCCACGATCGCCTCGGGACTGATGTTCGCCATCACGATATCGGCAGCAGAAGTCGCGACCGCGTCGACCGAACCGACGAACCCCATTCGCGCGATCTCCACCGCGACCGGGTCCGTGTCGCACGCATAGGCCCGCTCCGCGCCGAGGAGTGTCGCGGCGCGCGCCAGGATCCCCGAGCCCGTCCCCACGTCCAGAATCCGCATGCCGGGCTGGACATACTGCTCGAGGGCTTCCAGGCACAAGCGCGTAGTCTCATGCACACCCGTGCCGAACGCCATCCCCGGATTCACTTCGATGCGAAAGCGGCCTGGAGGGGTCGGGTCGTCCCGCCACTCGGGCACCAGATAGAATCGGTCGCCAACCTCCATCGGCTGGAGCAGATCGCGCGCCGACTGCACCCAGTCGCGGTCCTCCTCTTCGCGCGCCGCCGAACCCGGATACAGCGACATCAATGCCTTCCGATCGCCCTCGAAGAACGCGCGCAGGCGGCGCGGCGACAACTCGACAATGCCTGCCGACCCGTGCTCCCACAACTCGGCGATCAGCAGGTCGCGCTCGTCGGGATCGAATTCGATTTCCAGGGAGAACATTGTTATCGTGGAGTTTTCAGCGAACCATGAAGCTACAAGGTATTTTCCCACCAATCACCACCCCCTTCGATCATGCGGGCAACCTCTACGCTTCGAAGGTGCAGCACAACGTCGAGAAGTGGAACCGGACGTCGCTCGCCGGCTACGTCGTGATGGGCTCAACGGGCGAGAGCGTGATGCTCACGGCGGACGAAAAGTTCACCATGTGGGAGCTTGTCGCCAGGCACGCCGCGCCCGAAAAGCTGCTGATCGCCGGCACGGGCGCCGAGAGCGTGCGCGAGACCGTGTGCCTGACGAATCGGGCCGCCGAAATGGGGTACAAGGCGGCGATGGTCCGCACTCCGCACTATTACAAGAACCTGGTAAACCGGGCGGACGCCCAGACGCTCTACTACCGCGCCGTTGCCGACCAGTCGAAGATCCCGCTCATCATCTACAACTGGCCGCAAGCCACAGGCGTGGACATCCCGGTCGAGGCGGTGGTCGCAATTTCCGAGCACCCGAACGTGATCGCTATCAAGGAGAGTTCCGGCAGCCTCGAGAAGGTAATGCAGATGATCCGCGAGGTGAAGCACGGATTTCAGGTGATGGTCGGTTCCGCGCCGACGCTGTGGCCCTCGCTGCTGATGGGCGCATGCGGCGCGATCCTGGCGTATGCCAATGCCGCCCCGTACTCGGTGATTGCGATTTGGGAGGCCTACCGCACCCGCGAAGAGGCAGCCGGTCTCGATTGGCAGAATCGTATCGGGCGCGCGTCCGCACTGGTAACCTCCAAGTACGGCGTCCCCGGCCTGAAATATGCAATGGACCTGAATGGTTATTATGGCGGTCCCCCGCGCCTCCCTTTGTGCGTCCCGACGCCGGAGGCGAAGCGCGAGATCGAAGAGGCCTTCCAGGATCTCAAAGGCTAGGTGGAGCAAGCGGCGGGCCTTGCCTCGCCGGCAGTCGCGCTAATGAACCGTGTAGCGGGCCCTCAACGCGAACGGCGCGATCTCGATGTCGAACTGATCGCCCCCCGGTCCGACCATCTGATACGTTCCCCGCATCATTCCGGTGGGCGTCTTCAACGGGCACCACGAGGAGTACTTGAACGATTCGCCGGGCCCGAGCACCGGCTGCGCTCCGACGACCCCCGGCCCGCGAACCTCTTCCACATGGTCCGCCGCATCGGTGATCAACCAGTGGCGGCTGATCAGTTGCACGGTATCCGGCCTCTGGTTGGTAATCCGGACGGTATATTGGAAAACCCATTCGCCCTGCGATGGCCGCGAGTTCTCGAGGGAATGTTGGGACATCACCTCGACGCGGACACCGTTGGTAACCGCTTCCGACACCGGAGCGAGATCCGATAGCAGATCAGCCATGAGAGCCTATGATATCGCTTTACGCGCGCGCTAAACCTCGCGCCGAAAGCTTCATACGCCTCCAAGTATACGCCTTACCAGATCCGTGTTCTCCTTTACCTCGTCGCGGAAGCGCGGAAACATGCCGATAATTGCGGCGTCACCGGTCTTGATATTGGCATACGTGAAGCGGAAGGCCTTCTCCACCTGCTGCGGCGAAGTGCTCGTCCGGCCGGCGCCGAGCATCTTGAATGCGAGACAGGGCCGTTTGGTCTGGCGGATAACCCGGCACATCCGCTCCGGGTCCTTTTCCATGAAGGTCTCGCCTACCGGGGCCTCGCCGAACTCCGCTCGCGATTCCTCAGGTGTGCGGCTCACCCGATAAAGGCAGGTCTGATAATAATCGAGGTCCCACCCTTCGCTCTCGACCGCGTCGATGACCAAAGGGTTGTGAGTCGACAGTCCCACCATCACGCCCGTCTCTCGGACCGCCTTGAGGAAGTCTTTGACCAGCTCCTTTTGGCCGCTGCGAAAACGCTCGTCGGTGCGGTTGCCGTGGTGGGCGATGCCCAGCGGCCCGACTTTGGCGACCTCCGGCAGCAGCTTGGGATTGCGCATCAGCTCGAAATCGGCCAGCAAGATGAGGCTCATCTTGCCGCCTTCGGAGCGGTAGCGGGCAAAATCCGCCATGCATTGCGTGTCGTAGTGGAGCTGCCATGTGCGAATCCCGTTGCGCTCGGCGGCGTGCAGGACCTCCATGCGGCGATCCTGTGTATACCATTCGCGCATGCACTGATCGAGCGTGCGATTGAAATGCGAATACCCATAGAAGGGATTCGATCCAATGATCAAACGGGTGATATCCGTCTTCCCGAACCTGACGGTCGGGATCGGCGGGGCAGTCTCGGTCCCGGCCGCGGCCACGGCGAGCCCGGCGGAACTCTGCAAGAAGAACTCTCGACGGCGCATATAAGATATCAGGGTAATTATACCTTGTATAGTGACTGGGCGCGCTACAGCTTGACCCGCCCCGTCGATGCGGTCCCTGCCGCATTCTTCATCTCCACTTGGAACGCCGCGATTTTCGATGCGTCTCCGGTGACCGGAAAGACTGCGTGCAGCTGAAACGTCCCACCCTCCGAAGCGGCGAAGAACGACGCGAACTCCGCAGTATTGTCCACCACAATCGGCGGCAGCGGCGCTCCCGACGTGTCGTAAAACGTGTACACGATCGCGCCGGCGGTGCGGGTGTTGTCGAAGCCGCTCACCCCAAGCTCGATCGTCCCGGGATTTCGCGCCGAAGCTGTGGAGGAGATCCAGATCGGCTCCGCCGCAATCGGAACGGACTTCCTGTCCGTGCTGCCGCCTAGTTCTACGGCGAACGAGATGGTTCCGGCAGTGGTCCCGGTCTGAAACGCCACCGCCGCGAGGTCGCCGAAGTGGACCTGCGTGTCGCCTGGCGCAATCGTGAACGGCAGAGAGCGGCCCACCACACCCAGTTGAACGGCCGGGTCGGATGCGCCCTTCGCGAGCGGCTCGAAACTGAGGGTCAGCACGCCCGCGCCGGCCGTGCGCGCCGCCGCATCCAGGTTGACGATGATCGACCCCGACCGGCCGCTGCGCGGCTCGGCGAGATCGATGACGAGCGCCGGATGGGGCAGCGGAGGGCCGACCGCCGTGCCGCTCAAAGGGTAATTCCGCTCGCCGACAGTGAGCGCGCCGGTCCACGTTCCGGCGCCGCCGGGCTGGAAGAGAATGGAAAACTGCGCGGTTTCGAGGGGCTGCAGAAGAGCGCCGCTCGGCGGGGGAGACGCTGCCACGAAGCCAGCGCCCTGAATCGAAATGATCGGGGCGAGTAAAGGCAAGGCCGTCAGGTTGGTTACGGTGATCCGCTGTGAAGCCGTGCTGCCGGCTTCGACTCTTCCGAAGTTGAGGCCCGCGGCCGACAGCGTGGCCCCCTCGCTTTGAAATGTGAGGCTCGGAACCACCGTAGCCGTGAGGATCACCGCGATGCCTTCGGAATCCAGCGCGGCGCTATACGTGCCCACGGCATTAGCCTGGAATGTCACCGTGAATTCGACCGCCTGTTGCGACGCCAGTCCGGCGGGCAGCACGGGCGGCGCTGCCAGCGCGAATCCCGTCCCCCGGACGGCCAGGAACGAAAGCGCCGCGGGCGATGTCGTGACGTTCCGGATGCGAAACTGCGCCGTCGCCGTCTCCGCCGGTCCGACCGCGCCCAACTGGAGCACGGCGCCGACCGGGTGCTCCACGTTCCGATCCACCTGGTAGAGTTCGAACTGCCCGAACGCCTGCGGCGCCACCACCGCTGTGAACATTGCAACGCCGATCGTGCCGAACCCGGGAAGCCTCATGGCCGGCCCACCGTCGTGCTGGGATTGCCGATGGAGATCGAAGGCGCGGTTACGGGCCCTGGCGCTGTCACGGCGGACGGCGGATTGGCGGCCTTCCCCCGGGCGGCGGAAAAAAGTCCAGCGGCGCCGCCTCCCAACACCGCTGCGACGACGATCCACTTCGTGCGACTTCGGGACGGGCTGGCGGCGGTTGCCACCCCGCTCCGGGGTTCCGCCACATACTGCGAGGACACTGCCCCGGCGCGCGCCTGTTCTTTGCTGGCGATCACCCGGATTTGGAAGCGGCCGGCGATCCGATTGAGTTGCAGGCCATGGAGCGCCACGCGGCCGTGCGCGTCGGTCACGGCCACTTCGGTGCGAAGCCCGTTCGCGAATGAGCCCCCCGGTCCTTCGTCGGGCAGATGGAAACTGACGGCGGCGCCGGGCGCCGGTTTTCCGGTCTCGTCCGTAACCTCCACGACCAGCGGCCGCGTGCTGCGGCTCCCCGGCGCGTGTACTGCGCCGTCGCCTTCCAGAAACTGAATTTGTAAAATCGCGACCTGGGCGATCGCGGGGCAGAGGAGCGTTACGGCCAACGCGGCGAGCCGGGGGAACCTTTGAAACACTGATGGTTGAGCGCGGTCATGCGGCGTTCCGCACCAGAACGGCGGTGACGTTGTCGGGGCCGCCCGCATCCTTCGCCGCCTCGATCAATCGGCGGCAGCTTTCTTCGAGCGAATCGCCGTTACGCCCTCCCCGCAGGATCTGCTCCAGTTGCGGGAGTTCTACCACCCCATGCAGCCCGTCGCTGCAAATCAGGAGCAGCGAGCCCGGACTCAAGGGCACCGAATAGTAATTCACCGCGAGCGGCGCGCTGGCGCCGATCGCCATCGTCAGCACGTGCCGCCAGGGATGATGCCGCAGGCTTTCTTCGTCGAGCCCCATCGGACGGCCGACCTCGTTCACCCAGGTCTGGTCGTCGGTGATCCTCCGCAGCCCGCCATTGTCCAGTACATAGGCGCGGCTGTCCCCCACGCTGGCAATCGAGAGTGCGCCATCCACCTCGAGAGCGGCAACCAATGTGGTCCCCATTCCTTCCAGGCTGGCATCGCTGTGGGCTGCAGCCACCACACGGCGGTTCGCCTCTTCGACGGCTGCAATCAGCACCTGCGAATCGCGCCGTCCGGCCTGCTGCACCATCTCCGCAACGGTGTCGACCGCCATCCGGGACGCGTACTCCCCGGCTTTGGCGCCGCCCATTCCGTCGGCGAGCACATACAATCCGAGTTCCGGCTGGATCAGGCAGCAATCTTCGTTGTTGCCCCTGACGCATCCCTTGTCTGACATGGCAACGGCTTCAAACATCGGATTTACGGCGGCGAAAACCAAATGTAGCACGCCGAGCGGCCCGCTATCAGCTATCGATTGTTAAGGATCCCGGGCGCTCCACAGGTTCGGTACCGGCGCGGCGGTAGAATGGGACAACACCCTCAATGCCCTGGAAACGCCTTCGTCTGACGCTCGACATGATCAAATTCGAGCATTCTGTCTTCGCGCTGCCGTTTGCCATGACCGGCGCTCTGCTGGCGTTTCGGGAGTCCGGATTTCAAGCCCCGGGCGTCTGGCGGACGCTCCTGTGGATCGTGGTGGCGATGGTCGGCGCCCGCTCGGCCGCGATGGCCTTCAATCGAGTCGTCGACTCCGAGATCGACGGGCGCAACCCGCGTACCCGGATGCGCCACCTGCCCGCCGGCCTGCTGAGCCGCGGCTTCGCCTGGGGATTCGTGATCGTCACCTCCGCGGTGTTCTTTGTGGCTGCCTGGGCGCTCAATCCGCTCTGTTTGCGGCTTGCGCCGCTGGCGCTGGGGATTGTCTTCTTCTACTCCTTTACGAAGCGCTTCACGACCTTCTCGCACCTGGTCTTGGGCTTCTGCCTGGGGATTGCGCCGGCCGCCGCCTGGATCGCCGTCCGGGGCGCGCTCGATCCCCGGATCCTCTGGCTGACCGCCGCTGTCACCTTCTGGACCGCCGGCTTCGACATCATCTACTCGTGCCAGGACTACGATTTCGACTGCGCCGAGGAGTTGTTCAGCATTCCCCGAGCCATCGGCGTTCCGGCCGCCTTGTGGGTCTCGCGTGCGCTGCACTTCCTGATGGTGGTCTGCCTGGTATCGCTGGTCTATGCGTTGCATCTCGGGATGCTGGCGCTGGCGGGTGTGGTCGCCATTGTTGCACTGCTCCTCTACGAACACAGCCTCGTGAAAGCGGACGACTTATCGCGCGTGAACGCCGCCTTCTTTACCATGAACGGCTACGTGAGCGTGTTATTCTTTGTTTTCTGGGCCGCTGACATCTTCTTCCTCAAACCGGGTATCTGAAGCATGCAAATCATCATCGACGATCGCCGTCTTCTTCCCATTCGCGAGAAAGTGGCGGCCGGTGAAAGGCTTTCGTTCGAGGACGGCCTGGCGCTTTACCGCACCAGCGATATCCTGTCGCTCGGATACCTGGCGAACCTGGTCCGCGAAAGACTACACGGGGACACCACGTACTTCAATGTCAACCGCCACATCAATCCCACCGACGTTTGCGTGGCGAGCTGCCGATTGTGCGCGTTCGGCAAACGGGTGCGGGATCCCAAGGCGTACACCATGTCGCTCGAGGAGGTCTGGCATCGGGCCGGGGAGGGCTGGAGCGAGGCTGTCACCGAGTTCCACATTGTAGGCGGGTTGCACCCCGAGTTGACGCTGGAGTGGTTTTGCTCGATGTTACGGGGCCTGAAAGATCGGTTCCCGCGGGTGCACCTGAAGGCGTTCACCATGGTCGAGGTCGCTTATCTGGCGCGCCGCGCGAAGATTTCGGTGCGCGAGACGCTCGAACGGCTGCGCGATGCCGGTATGGACTCGCTCCCCGGAGGCGGCGCGGAGATCTTCAATGAGCGCGTCCGGCGCATCATTTGCGACCACAAGATCGACGGCAACGAGTGGATTGAAACCGCCCGGATCGCGCATCAGCTCGGCTTACGCTCGAACTGCACGATGCTGTACGGACACATCGAAAATGACGAAGATCGCGTCGACCACCTCGTGCGTCTGCGGGAGTTGCAGGACGAGACCCACGGCTTCGTAACCTACATCCCGCTGGCATTTCACCCGGACAACACGCCGCTCGACCACATCCCCAAGACCACCGGATTTCTCGATATCAAGAACATCGCCGTCGCGCGTTTGATGCTCGATAATATCGAGCACATCAAAGCCTACTGGGTAATGATGACTCCGCGGATTGCGCAGATCGCCCTCCGCTTCGGCGCCGACGACATCGACGGCACGATCGTGGAGGAGCGGATTTACCACGATGCCGGAGCAACCACCAGCCAGGGCTTGCGCCGCAACGAGCTATTGCAGCTGATTCGTAAAGCCGGCCGGGAGCCGGTCGAACGCGACACCCTCTACCGGCCCGTCCAACGCACGGAATCGACGTTTACAGTGCTCGTGTAGATCCCTCACCGTTTAGATCGTAGGAGAACGCGAAGAAAACGCCGGAGAGCCAATAGTTGTCTTCTCCGCGTTATCTCTCAGCGTTCTCCGTGTCTTCGCGTTGAAAATCACCGCCCCTACTTCAGCGGCTTCTCGCGCTGCAGGAGATGCAGGATATTCCCATCGCAATCGGTGAAAAACACCGTCGAATTTCCGCCGACGGTCTGCGCCTCGCTCAGGAAATTGACGCCGAGTTGCTTCAATCGCGCATGCGCCGCGGGAAAGTCGCTCACCAGCAGCGCCATGTGGCGGATGCCGGGATCGCGCAAGCCCGGCGCAGCCGAGGATGCGCCTTTCGACTCGATGATCTCGATCATCGACCCGTCGGACGCTTTTACAAAATGCGTGCGGCTGTTGCTCGAGCGGTAGTTGATCGTGAAGTCCAGGTGGTCGACGTACCACTGGGCCAGCCTCTCCGGATCGGGCGAGGCAATGGCGGTGTGTTCGATGCCCTTAATCATACGTTCAGTCTAACGTCTCCTCGGGAGGTTCGAAATTGTCCAGCAGGGATGGGTCGGCGGCGAACCGTTTCAGCGCGCGGACGATTCCGCCGGTCCGAAATCCCGCGCGCAGCAACCGGCGGTACGCGGCGGCAAGGTCCTTTTCCTCTCGAAAGAGACCCTCGCGCGCCGTCGTCCGGTACTTGCGGCGGATCCAGTCTTCGATTAGCGCACCGTCATCGACCGCTTCATAAACTTTGCCGACGGTCTTCTCGGCGAGCGCGGGCGCAACTCGCCGCTGCCGCAAATCCTGGATCACGCGGCCGCGGCCGAAGCCTTCATTCGACAGGCGGGCCGCGGCGTAACTCTCGGCAAACCGGCGATCGTCAAGGTAGCCGTGCTCTTTCAAACGCGCGATGATGTCGTCGATATCGCCCGTTCGTTCGGCCCTCCGGCGCAGTTTTTCCCTCAATTCGCCGATCGAATGAGCGCGGCCGGAAAGAACTTTCAGTGCGTACGACCACAGAGCATCTGCATCGAGCAGGCGCGTTTTGCGTTCGTGCATCACGTGGTTTCCCACCCCGGAGTATACTTGAAAATGGCGGAAGCTAACGACTTTCCCCGCCGACTGAACTTGCATTACGCAGGAGGATACATGGACAAAAACGGGCTTTCCAGCTTCTTACTGGGACTGGGCGTGGGAGTCGGAATCGGCATGCTGTTTGCGCCGAAATCCGGGCAGGAAACACGCGAAATCATCAAGAATAAGGCTGGCGAAGGCACGGACTATTTGAAGACGCGCGGCACCGAATTCAAGCAAAGCGCGACCGAATGGGTCGACAAGGGCAAGGAAGCGCTCAATCGTCAGAAAGAAAATCTGACCGATGCCATGGACGCAGGCCGCCAGGCTTATCAAGAGACGGTTAATCGCGAAACCCCGAACGCCGAGGGTTCCGCTCGCTGATCACCACTAAAACGGGGGAAGGTTTTCTGCATGTCTGACGATATGTTCCGGATCGTCGTGGCGGGGGGCGTGGTGTTGGCCGCTCTGTCGTTCGTAGTGCAGGCGATCGTCGGTATCGTCATGCTCGGCGCCGCGAAGAAGATGCAGCAGAAAGTAGCCGCCTTGGCGGATCGGGCCGAGCCTGTCATCGACAGGATCGGTCCTACCGTCGATAAGTTCGGGCCGATTCTCGAAAAGGCGGCGCCGGTCGTCGATAAGGCGGGGGCTGCTCTCGAAAAGCTGCGGCCGTCGCTCGAGAAAGTGGGCCCGATTATCGAAGTGATCGGTCCTACGATAGCAAAGGTCGGCCCGGTCCTGGATCGGACTTCGGAACTGTTGCGCACCGCCAACCAGATCGTGCAGGAAACCCGCCCCCAGGTTTCCGAAATCTCCGCTCAAGTTGTAGACATCGCCAAATCGGGCCGGCAGCAGGTCGATCGATTGGGTGACCTCATGGCCGACGTCGGCGAACGCGCGCGCACTCGCCTCGAGCAGATCGACGCTACGGTCGGCAACACCGTGGAGCAGGTCGAGCAGGTCAGTCAGAACGTGAAGCGCGCGGTTACCCGTCCCGTACGGGAGGTAAACGGCATCGCCGCTGGTGTCGCGGCTGCGGTTACCACCCTGGTGAAGGGTCCGCGAAAGTCCAGCGTCGATTCCGCCACACAAGACGAAGAAATGTTTATCTGACTGCTACCCGGCTGAAAACTAGTCTGCGGGCCGGAATGTCCGGCCCCGCGTTCTGATTCCTAGCTGGCCTTCAGCAGGCACATACGTCGGGCTGCCCGGCGGGCCTTGAGTCGCTCGTTGGCCTTCTTCTGCTTCTCCGCGGATACCACCGTCTGACACGCATCGCAGCGCTTCCGAATCCTCGACCGGGTGATAAATTCAGCGCCGCAGCGGCGGCACTGTTTCGTCATGGTCTCCTCGAGCGGGAGAATGCCCGGTTTCTTTGGCAGCAAATGGGAATAATGAAAGTCGCAATGATTCATGTCAGGTCCTAGAGTTCACCAACCGTTCACACACGCACTGGGTGTTATGACGCATGGGCAAATTCCCGGTGCATAAAAACCCGACAGCCGGAACGGCAGCGCGCGCAAACCATGCTGTGCATTCTCAGTGAGTTGTCGGGAAGCTGTCATTTTCAAACCATCTACTTGCACGCGGCGCGCCGAATCAGGCGTTTTGCGGAGAAACGGGCCTGTAGGTCTCAGTTGCCGAGAGCATTTCCCATCGTAAGTGATTGATGTAAAAAAGCACTAACGACTCCGCATACTGCGATCGGAAGTTTTGAAAGACACGCTCCTCCCAGCCCTCCGTGAAATACGGCTTGGGGTCCATGTCCTTGGAGAAAAACCCGTTCTCGTGCGGCACGCCGAGGAAATCCAGCACTCCACCTATGAGGTCCAGATGCGAGACCAGCACCGATTGGGCGAGATCCCGGCCAAATTCCTCGTCTCCGGCCATGATCCGTTCCCAGAATTTCGGAGCCGACTTGCGCAGGGTCTCGGTATTGACCTTCTGCAGGCGGGCCCTGACCTTGAAGCCCTCGTAGATCTGGTACGTTCTGAGCTTCCCGATCGAAATTCCGCGAATCAACTGAATGAATGCGTCTTGCCCGAGGTCGCGGTAGACCTCCGAAATTTCCATAGACTGTCAGGTTATCACGCCAGGTCGATCTGCGGACGTGGAGGTCCGGTTATCCGGTCCTATGCGGGGACGCAAATGAGGGGTTCGGGGGTGGACGGATGCGTCCGGGATCGCGCGGGTTGGGGGGCGGGGCAACCGGATGGCCGGACCCCGCCCGTTACTGCTCTATCGATCGCTCTTGAAATTCAGTAGCACCTGTGTCTGGGTCTCGACCGCGACCCCGTTGAGGATGGTCGGCCGATATACCCAGGTCTTAACGGCATCAATCGCGGCCTGGCGCAGCAGTGGATGGCCTCTTACCACCTGCACGGATTTAACGCGGCCGTCGACGCCGATCGAGGCGATGACTTCGACCACCCCGCTCGCGCCCGATTCCCGCGCCAGTTTCGGATACTCCGGATCTTTGCGGCGCAGCAGCACCGCCTGTTGAATCTGCCCCCCGACGTTCTTCTGGGTCGCTGGCTGCGCCGCGGACGGCGCAGCCGCGGGGGTAGCGGCCACCGGGGCGGGCGCGGCCTGCGTGGGCATCAGGTTCCCGAGGTTGACGTTGTTGGTCGCCGCGGGAGCGCCGATGGCCGGCGCGTCGGGCATGTCCGCCGATGCTGCGGCGTGGAGTCGTTGCGCGAGCGATTCTGCCTTGAACGGCTTCACCGCCTGTGCCAGCGCTACTTTCTCCTCCTCCGGCGCCGCAGGCTCTTCGGCCGGGGCGGCAACTGGCGTGTCCGGTTTGGAATTAGCCGACGCTGCAGCCTGGCTCTTCTGTTCCGCGCCCTCCGGCATGGGTGACGGACGCGTCCGCAGCACCCGGACCGACTCGCTGAGCGTCTTCGTCTGATCGGTCCCGGATACCTCCATGCGGAAGACCACGTCGCTGGTCACTGGCGAGTACACGATGCTTCCGTTCTTCAATTGCGCGAGATCCATTTCGACATTCTCGTGCTGTGCTCCGTCCGAGATCGAGAGTACCGCGCGGCTGGCGGCCTTGATGGCGTCGGAATCCCGGTTCCAAGTCAGGACGATGTCGGCGCCGTTGCGATCCACGCGAAGGGACAGCGGGGAGGCATCCTGCGCCGCGCCCGGCATGGTCCCGCGGCGATGCAGCATTCCGGAAGTGAAGAAGAAGCCGACCAGCAGAACCAGGGATGCCGCTGCCCCCAGGGTCACCCAAAGCATCTTTCCGGATCGGGGCGCGGCGGCCCCAATCGACGACAGGGGGGCCGGTTCGGGCTCGAACGCCACGGCGGAAACCGCGGCGGCCGGCGCCGGCGGCTCGGGAGCGCGTTTCACCTCCGGAGCGGCCGGCGTTTCCGGCGCACGCTTCGGTTCGGGCGCCGCGTTCGTAACCACCGGGGGCGGGGGAGGAGGGGCCTGTGGCGCGGGAACAGACGCCGCCACCACCTGGGTCACGATCGGCGGCGCTGCCGGAGCGGGCGGGGCAGGTTCGGGAGCGCTTTGGGCCACCGGCGGCAGCGATGTCTCCGCTGTAATCTCACGACGACTGGCGATCGGCACAATTTGCGCGCGGATGACCGGCTTGGCCGGGGCGGCTGGAGAGGTGACACTCCTCGGGCCCGCGACAGCGCCATCGTACAGCGAATCGGGGCGCATATTCGTGTCGTGCTGTGCGGAGCGGAACGGGAACTCGAGACAACTGGCCTCGGCATGCACCTTGCCGTCTTCCCGGATGAAAATTCCGGCTATACTCACCTTCGTGGCTGCCGGCCGGATCAACAGCGCAAAATGGTGCGCCTCTGTGAATCTCGAGTCGAAGAGAGCCAGGTCGTCAGGGTCGAGGTACAGGCCTTTGCGGGTATGACTGCGGTAGAATCCTACCGCCTGTATGCCGGCTGCCAGTCGCTGTTCGATAACGCGATCGAGGCGCCCGCGCTCCGCTTCGCCGAGCCGGTACAGCGGGCCGCTGCTGTAGTCGCACTCCACCGATTCATAGTCTGCCACCGCGACCAACAGGGGCGATCCCGGGGAGGCCGTTCCAAAAAGCAGGCCTCCGATTTCCGACCCGCGCGAACTCAGCGACCGGAAACTTTCGACGGCTTGACGCTCGAGCTGGTCGATAATGTGCAACGGAATCGAAACCGCTACCGGCTTCTGGGACGGCGCCCAGAGAAACGCCGGCGCCGGCGAAGAATCCGCCTCGAAGCGTTGCGCACGAGCGGTCGAGTCGATCATTACTGCCTCCCTGATTCACGCACGATTTTACTCGCATTTCCGCGAAATTCATAAGAATTTTTGTGCTTATTAGCTAAAATTAGCAGTCTCCTGCTAGACCCATAACTAACTGTCTGAGAGCACGTTATCGTTGGTTACTAGCGCGCTGCTACCGGATAATTCTAGTAATTCCCCGCATCAAATGCCTATAATGGGCCGGTAATGGGAGCCAGAACATGCCTGCTCTGCGGCAAGCCATTGAGCCGCATCTGGTCGGGGACCGGCGAGGATTTCTGTTCCCGCGAACATCGCAACCAGTACCGGCTCCGCCAAGGCATGGATCGCCTGGTCGAGGCGAGCAAGGTAGCCAGCGTGATGCGTCGCCGCGAAAACCCGCGGCAGATCCCCACCGCAAGCCTCCGCAGCACCGGGCCCGCATTGCAGCGAGGGTTCGAGAGCCCGCAACCCGTCCGGGAATGGCCCATTGCCCCGTTCACTCCCTCGCAGACCCGACCGGTTTTACAGAGTCGTCTGCAAGCCTCGTCCCGTTTTCGCACACCGCGAGGCAATCGCGGCCAGGATTGTCCCGGCGAAATCCGGGCGCCCCAGGCAATGCCCTTTCCCGGCCAGCGCATGGCCACGCCGCCGATCACGGCTGGCATGGCGGCCCATCTGGGGCAGGCGCCCGCGTCGCAACTGTCGCATATCGTGGCGAACGCTCCGTCCACGCCTCTGGTATCGCTTTCGGCATGGCGCGGAGGGTCGCAGCCGATCGTGACTGTGATGCGGAAGCGCGGCGCCCGACCAGCTATCGCCGCGCTGGGGAGCGCTCCACCCGTGCGGCGTGTCGCGATTGCCTGTGAAGGACGCGCTCTCCGCGTCTCTCTTCCCGGCACGTTCCGTATCCCGCCGACGAGGCTCCCCTCGGGCCACCTGGGAGGCCCCGAGATTGTGGGAATGGTGTGGCCCGGGATTCGCCCGCTGGCAATTCGGGGCGAGGCGGGCGAGGTCTCGCCTAACGTTAGCCAAGCGGCGATTGCGCCACCTCCTCTGTGTATCCCCGCGCCCCCTGCCGCCGATTTCGAGCGGCGCTTCGTCTGGCCCGGCGCCTTCGTAACCAGGATCGAATTCGTAAATACCGCCAATGGAAAGCGGACGGCCTTTGTGCCGTTCGGAGCTCCCGATGACTCCCGAAAGAAAGAAGATGAGCACTATGGCAGTTAAGACCGTTCCCATCGCTGTTGCGCGGCAGCCCGAGCCAGCAGGCGGTGGCGACTACCTCGCCCGGGCCGTGGCCCTGCACCTTGCCGGCAAGCGGGAGGAGGCGCTCAAACAGTTACAACGCGCCACCGCCGCGAACGCCGCGTCCCCCGAGATTTATCGCGCCATGGGGCATATCCAGTTCGAAATGGGCGATCACAAGGAGGCTGCCAAGACCTATCGCCTCCTCACCCAGATGAAACCCCAGTACGCGATGGGTTGGTTCAACCTGGCGGTTTCGATGGAGCGTCTGAGCGAATGGGAGGAGGCCTCGGAAGCGTTCCACAAGGCCGCCATGCTCGACCCCAAGCATCGCGACGCACACCTCGGCCTCGGCGTCTGCCATCTCCGGATGGAGGACCCCAAGGCGGCTCTTTATTCGTTCGAGAGATGCCTGGAACTCTCGCCGGACCTGGAGGAAGCGGCGTTCGGCAAGGCTGCCGCGATGCAGGCGCTCGGGCACGCCGACGAGGCCGCGACGATTTATGAAAACATCCTGACGCGCAATCCCGATTCCGAGGAATCGCTGTCGAACCTGGTTCTTATCGGCATGTCGAAAGAGGATTTCGACATGGTGCGCGATTATTCGGAACGGCTGCTCGACGTTCGTCCGGAATCCAGCGTGGCGCTGGAAGGTCTGGCCGCGTGGTCGTGCGCCGCGGGCGAGCACGCGCTTACCGCGAAATTCTGCACCCTGCTGGTTTCCGCTGTGCCCGGCCACTTCGAAGGCTGGTTCAATCTGGCCCTGGCGCATCAGAAGTCCGGGCACTGGCCCCAGGCCGCGGAATCCTATGAAGAGGCGCTCAAGCTGCGGCCCCAGTCCTGCGAAGCGCACACGAACTTGGGGATCGTTCGTGAGCATCTTGGCGATGTCAAGGGGGCCCGCGCTGCATACGACCGCGCCATTCAGGCGAACCCGGACTCGCTCGCTCCTCTATGGAATGTCGCCCTCCTGCTGGAGCACAGCGGCCAACCGGATGAGGCCGAGCGCTGGTTCAAGACGGTTCTCGAGAAGGCCCCCAAGGAAGAGGAAGCGCGGTTCCGGCTGGGGTATCTGCGGCTGCAACGCGAGGACTTCCGCTCTGCCGCCGAGGCGTTCGAAGGGTGCCTCCGCTACCGCCCGCAATGGCCCGAGGCGCAGGCCAACCTGGCGCTCTGCCATACCGGCCTCGGCGACCGCACTCAGGCCGAGCGGCTCTATCACAAAATGCTCGAGGCCGACCCCAAGTCCGTGGACGCGCTTCGCGGGCTCGCCGCCATGGCCATTCAGGTCTCCGATTTCGACGCCGCCCTGGAGTACCATGTTCGCCTGGTCGAGTTGGGCGAGCGATCGGCGGAAGTTCTTTACAACGCCGGATTGATGTACGAGAAGGCCGGGCGGTCGGAAGAGGCCGCGCGGATGTACCAGGAGGCGCTGCAGGAACAGCCGGACATGCCGGAGGCCCTGCTCAATCTTGGACGCATTCTGGAAGCCTCCGGAAAACCGAACGAGGCCCGGAACTGCTGGAGCAAAGCACTCGAAGCCGAGCCGGCCCTGGCCCAGGGATACTTCGGTCCGGCCATCGACTAGCCCGGCGCGCTACTGCAAATCCGACCCCTACTCGGGACTGCATCACGCTAAACTAACAGGTTTGGACAACATGCCTAACGTGATCATCCTGGGCTCCCAGTGGGGGGACGAGGGTAAAGGAAAGATAGTCGACCTTTTTTCGGAACCGTTCGATATCGTCGCGCGCTATCAGGGCGGCCATAATGCCGGCCATACGGTTTTCATCGGCGATCAGAAATATGTCCTGAAGCTGATTCCCAGCGGCATCCTGCGGCCAGGCAAGAAGGCCGTCATCGGCAACGGACTCGTCATCGATCCCGCCGCGCTGCTGGCCGAAATCGACACGCTCGAAGCCGCCGGCATCGCCGTCGCCGAGAACCTATCCATCAGCAATCGGGCACACGTGCTGCTCCCCGCCCACCGCATGATGGAGAAAATGTCGGAAGGGCGGCCCGGGCGCGTCTCGATAGGCACCACCTCGCGGGGCATCGGGCCCTGTTATGAGGATAAGATTGCGCGCCGCGGCATTCGCATCGCCGATCTACTCGACAAGAAGTTCTTCCGTGCGCAGTACGACGCGCTGATGGAGGAGAAAATCACCATCGCGAAGGCTTTTGGGATCGCGGAGGATTTCGATCTCGCGGGGATCCGTGCCCAATACGAGGCGTTCGCCGATCGCGTGCGCCCGATGGTGTGCGACACGGCCTGGCTGCTGAACCAGGCGATTCGCGACGGCCGGCGCGTGCTGTTCGAAGGCGCGCAGGGCACCATGCTGGACATCGACCACGGGACGTATCCGTTTGTCACCTCGTCCAGCGCGAGCGCCGGGGGCGCCTGCACCGGCACCGGTGTTCCGCCGACGCGCATTGACGGGATCATCGGTGTCTCGAAGGCATACATCACCCGCGTCGGCGGCGGCCCGTTTCCCACCGAAGCGCTCGATGGCGCAGGCGATCAGATCCGGCAGCGCGGCAACGAGTTCGGGGCCGTCACTGGCCGCCCGCGGCGGTGCGGCTGGTTCGATGTCCCGCTGCTGCGCTACACCGCTGCCATCAACGGCTTCGACAGCATCGTGGTCACCAAGATCGACGTGCTCGATCCATTCGAGAAGGTCAATGTGTGCGTGGCCTATCGGATCGACGGCAGGGAACTCACCGAGATGCCACCGACAGTGCGCGACATCGAGACGATCGAGCCGGTATACGAGTGCATGCCGGGATGGAACACGTCGACCTTCGGGATCTCTTCGTACGACGAGCTGCCCACGCGCGCCAAGGACTACCTGGCCTTCCTCGAATCCCGCATGGGCGTCGAGATCGGCTGTATTTCGACGGGCCCCGAACGCAACCAGACCATCGTGCGCGCGGGCTCCCGTTTCGCCGAATTGACCCGGTAATCCGTGGCGGCAATCGCGGGCTTGCTCTGCCGTCTGAAACCCCGGACAGCGCCTCACCGTACAATGAGGAGTGCGCGCAGTTCTCTTTTTCGTGATGGCCGCTTCCCTGCTCGCGCAGGATGCCCACGAAATCGTCCGGCGCGCTGTCGAGCTCGACAAGAACAACGGTGACAACTGGCGCAATTACACCTATGTCCAACGGCAGATCGACCGCCAGTTCGAAGGCTCCGGAAAGGTCAAGAGCCAAGCCGATCGCACCTGGGACGTCTCCTTCCAGGAGGGCTCGCCGTACCGCCGCCTGATCGCGCGGAATGGCGTTCCTCTCACTCCACAGGAACAGCAGGCCGAAGACGAGAAGATGCAGTGGAACATCGCCGAGCGCCGCAAAGAATCCAGGGAGCAGCGCGATCGCCGAATCGCCGAATGGCGCAAGCGTCAGGACCGGCAGCGCGAGCCGCTCAACGAGGTGCCCGACGCCTTCGATTTTCAGATCGTTCGCGAGGAGCAGGTCAACGGCGCCCCAGCGTGGGTAATCGATGGGACGCCGAAGCCCTCGTACAAACCCAAAACCACGTCCGCCTCCATCCTGCAGAAGATGAAGGCGCGTTTCTGGATCTCCAAACGCGATTACCACTGGATCAAGCTGGACGCCGAGACGCTCGACACCTTCACGTACGGCGCCTTCCTCCTGCGGATCGGCAAGGGCGCGCACATCACGATGGAGCAGGCCCGTGTGACCGGGGATGTGTGGCTGCCCACCCGCATAGCGCTGGCAGGCTCCGCCAGGATCCTGCTGGTGAAAGGCATTCACGCGCAACTCGACATCGCGTACAGCGATTACAAGAAGTTCGTCGTCGATTCACGCGTGGTCTCGACCGGAGAGAAGGACCGTTCGCTTCCTCCACGCTAAAATAGCGTCGAGCCATGAAGACTTTCACGATCGGCGTCATCGCCGGTGACGGGGTAGGCGTCGAGGTCATCCCGCATACCAAGCGCGTGCTGGAGAGCGTCGCCCGGAAGTACGACACGACCTTCTCGTTCCAGGACTTCGACTGGGGCGCCGATCACTACTTTCGCTGGGGACGCATGATGCCGGCGGGCGCGATCGACCTGCTGCAGCCGTGTGACGCCATCCTGCTGGGCGCGGTTGGACACCCGCAGATCCCCGACCACACCAGCCTGAACGGACTGCTGCTGCCCATTCGCCGCGCGTTCGATCAGTACGCGAATGTCCGTCCGGCGTACCTCTATCCCGGTGTGCAATCGCCGTTGGCCCGCCCCAAAGGCGGCGACATCGATTTTGTCGTGGTGCGCGAGAATACCGAGGGTGAGTACGCGCAGGTCGGCGGCTTCGTCTACCAGCTGCAGCCCGAGGAGGTTGCGATCCAGACCTCCGTCTTTACCCGCCGCGGCATCGAGCGCATTGTCCGCTTCGCCTTCGAACTCGCGGTCGAGCGGAACAAGAAGAAACGCGTCACGTCGATTACGAAGTCCAACGCGCAGGGCTTCAGCATGGTGTTGTGGGATCGCACCTTCCGCGACGTCGCGGCGGAGTTCCCCGATATCGAGACAGAATCGCTGCTGGTGGACGCGGCGGCCATGAATTTCATCCGGCGCCCCGAGAGCTTCGACGTCGTCGTCGGGTCGAATTTGTTCGCCGATATCCTCAGCGACATCTCCGCTATCATCATCGGCAGTATGGGACTGGCGGCGAGCGCCAATCTCGATCCGTTGCGCCGGTTTCCCTCGATGTTCGAGCCGGTGCACGGCTCGGCCCCCGACATTGCCGGGAAGGGGATTGTGAATCCGTTGGCCACCATTCTCAGCGCCGGCATGATGCTCGACCACCTCGAGATGCGCGATGCCGCGCGCGAAGTCGAAGCGGCGGTGGCCGCTGTCCTGGCCGCGGGCAAGGTGCGCACGCCCGACATCGGGGGCGCAAGCACCACCGAAGAGGTGACCGATGCCGTCCTCGGGAAACTGGGTTAGTGGCCCGGACCGGCAATCGGCACGCCTTTCTCGTCGGCGCGGGAATCTTCCTCTCGCGGATTTTCGGACTCGTCCGGCAGCGGGTATTCCTTCACTACTTCGGAATTAAGACGGATGCGGCGGACGCCTTCAGCGGCGCCTTTCGGATCCCCAACCTTCTGCAAAACCTATTCGGCGAAGGAGTGCTCTCGGCGTCCTTCATTCCCGTCTACTCGCGGCTGCTGGCGGAAAAGGACGAGCAGGAGGCCGGCCGCGTTGCCGGCGCCGTGGCCGCGATCCTCGCCCTGGTGGTCTCGGTGGTGGTGCTTGCGGGCGTTCTCGCCGCCCCCTACCTGATCGACATCATCGTCGCAGGATTTAAGGGCCCCGCCCGCGACCTCGCCATTCAACTGTCGCGCATCCTCTTCCTGGGCGCCGGGCTACTCGTCATGTCGGCCTGGTGTTTGGGGATCCTGAACAGTCACCGCAAGTTCTTCCTGTCGTACACCGCCCCGGTGATCTGGAACGTGGCGATGATCACGACCATGGTGGCCCTTGGACGCCGCCTGGATATCTCCCGGCTCGTCGTGGCTCTTGCCTGGGGATCGGTGGCGGGCAGCGCGCTGCAATTTCTGGTGCAACTCCCGGCCGTGCTGCGCCTGGCGCCGCGCCTCCGCGTGCGCCACTCCGCGCACGTTCGCGAGGTCGTGCGAAACTTCGGGCCCGTCTTCGTCAGCCGCGGCGTGGTTCAGATCAGCGGATATATCGATGTCTGGCTGGCGAGTTTTCTGGGCCGCGGCGCCGTGGCAGGCCTGACCAGCGCTCAGACTCTCTACATCCTGCCCATCAGTCTGTTCGGCATGTCGGTCTCGGCCGCCGAACTGCCCGAAATGTCCGCAACCGGCGGCGACTACGGCTACCTGACCCGGCGATTGAACGCCGGGCTGCGCCAGATCGCGTTCTTCATTGTCCCGTCTTCCCTGGCGTTCCTGGTGCTCGGGGACGTTGTCGCCGGAGCATTGTTCCTGACCGGCCGTTTCAGCCACGAGGATGCCCGGTATGTCTGGGGAATCATGGCCGGCTCCTCGGTTGGACTGCTCGCCCAAACCCTCGGGCGCCTCTACTCGTCGACCTACTATGCCCTGCGCGACACCCGCACCCCGCTGCGCTTCGCGGTTGTCCGGGTGGCGCTGACGACGGTGCTCGGGTACATCTGCGCGCTACTGGCGCCGCGGTGGCTGGGCATCGATCCCCTGTGGGGTGTGGCCGGACTGACCGCGTCTGCCGGGTTTGCCGGCTGGGTGGAGTTTGCGCTGCTTCGGCGCGCCTTGAACCGGCGCATCGGCCGGACCGGGCTCCCGGCCGCTCTGATGTTCCGTCTATGGGGATCGGCGGCGGTGGCCGCGGCGGCAGCCTGGACGGTCAAGCTTGCGATTGGATTTCAGAACCCGATTCGCGACGCCGCGGCGATTCTGGGGGCCTACGGCATCGTGTACTTCGCCCTGACGTACGCCGCCGGCGTCGAAGAATCCAAGCGGCTCCTGGCCCGCTTCGTACGACGAGCCGTGTAGCTCGCGGACTTGCTCTGGGGCCGGTCCGCCCGGCCCCCCATGACGCGGCTACTGCTTGATGATCGTCCCGTCCGGAAGCCGGATTTCGCCCCAGCCCCCGTTCAATTTGTTATTGCGTTCGTTTGCGCCGTAAGGGAACTTCGCGGCCGCCTTCTCGTCCACCTCGATGCCCCATCCCGGTTTGTCGCTGGGATATACGTAGCCGTTCTTCAACTCGGGACAGCCGTGGAACACCTCCTGCGTGTTCGCATTGAACGGGCTGTACTCCTGAATCCCGAAGTTGTAGGAAACCACATCGAGTGTGGCATTCGCCATATGTCCGATCGGGGAAACGTCTCCCGGTCCGTGCCACGCGGTGCGTACGCCGAACGTCTCTCCCATCATGGCGATCTTGCGGCACGGCGTGAAGCCGCCGGCCTGCGACACGTGGACGCGGATGTAATCGATCAGGCGCTCGCTGATCAGCGGCGTCCACTCGTGCGGGCTGTTGAACAGTTCGCCCATCGCGATCGGGGTCGCGCACTGCTGCCGGATCTGGCGGAAATACGCGATGTCCTCGGGTGACAGCGGATCCTCCAGGAAAAACAGCCGCAGCGGCTCGACGGCTTTGGCGAACTGGACGGCCAGGTTGGGCGTAAAGCGCTCGTGCATGTCGTGGAGCAAATGCACTTCCTCGCCAAGCTGTTTCCGCGCTTCCTCCAGCAGCTTCAGCGAGATACGGAACTGCGCATTCGGCTCGTAAACAGGAGCGTCGTGCAGCAGCGCCGGATTCTTGACCGTGGCCGCGCCGCCCGATCCGTAGCTCGCCATGCCGGGGACCCCCACCTGGACGCGAATGTGGCGGAAGCCTTGTGCCATCAAACGTTTGGCCGACTCGATGCACCGCGGAATGTCTTGCCCGGCGGCGTGTGAGTAGCAGTCTGCCGCCTCCCGGCATTTGCCCCCGACGAGTTCGTATACGGGCATTCCGGCCTGGCGGCCCTTGATGTCCCACAACGCCTGGTCGACGCCACTGATGGCATTGTTCAGGGTGGGGCCGTTCCGCCAATAGGAGCTGTTGTAGCAGGCCTGCCAGGTGTCCTCGATGCGGTCCACAGGCTTCCCGATGAGGAACGGCTTGAGATAGCGCTCGACGGCTGCGTTCACCAGGTCAGCGCGCTGCGTGAAGGTTCCGCAGCCGTAGCCGTAGAGGCCGTCCTGATCGGTCACAATCTTCACCACCGTCAGGCGCAATCCCGCGGGGGCGGTGGCAATCACTTGAACATCTTTGATTTTGGGAATGGAGAGGCCGCGCAGGGATTTCACCGCGCCGGCCGCAAATAGTCCGAGAACCTGTCGCCGATTCATAGCAACGGTTATATCGCATTTGATACCCTCGGACCATGAAACGCGTGATTCTTTTTGCCGCCCTCATGCTGGCTGCCGCCACCGCCTGGCTGCTGGCCCAATCGCCGTCGGGCGATCCGCTCATCGAAGGACTGCGCACCGTCGAAGTCGCGTCCGTCGCGGACGCCTATGAGCAACTCTACGGGCAGAAGATCTACATGTCGCACGATATGCGTCCTCTGACCCCCACCAAGTTCGCAGGTCCGGCGGTCACGGTTCTGCTGAAGAAGGGGGAGCACAAAGAAGGCGCGCCGGCGTCGCAAGGCATGTTGGATGCCATCGACGAAGCCCCGGCCGGGTCCGTCTACGTCATGGTCCTGGAGGATGGCATCGATTATGCCGGAATGGGTGGCCTGATGGCCACCGCGATGAAGTTTCGCGGTTTTGCGGGCGCGGTGATCGATGCCTCGGTGCGCGACACGCCGCAGATCCGCAAACTCCAGTTCCCGGTCTTCAGTCGCGGGGTCGCACCCTCGACGACGATCAATCACTATCGATTCGCGGGCAAGAACGTGCCCGTCACCTGCGCCGGAGCGCGGGTGAATGCGGGTGACATCATCGTCGGAGATGAGGATGGAGTGGCGGTGGTGCCGCGAAACCGGGCAGCGGATGTGCTGAAAAAGGCGCAGGAGCTCGACAACACGGAGCACACCATGATTCCGTTTATCGAAAAATTCAAGTCGATCAAAGAGGCCGTGGCCAAGTTCGGACGGATTTAGGTCGATGGGGCGGGCGGCTTGCCTGCCCCTTTCACCGCGTATCTAGCGGTTCTCGAGGTCGTCCAGCCGATCCTCGTGGCTGATGACAATATTGCCCAAGCGGGTCGTCGTCTCCATCAGCACACCCAGTCGCTTCTCGTTGTCCTCATGTAGACTCTTCAGGAGCTTCACACTCTGCGTCAACGCTTCGTGGCGCTCCTGGAACTTATCCTGACGTTCCTGGAGAGCCTCCTGGCGTTCCTGCAGGGCTTTCTGACGTTCCTGTAGGCGGCGGTCGTTTACCGCGAACTCCTCGATCATCGCTTCCACGCGGTCGAGCCGGTCGGAATTCGTATGCCCGTTTTCTGCCATTCTTCTTTCAGATTAGCTTATCGCCA